>OOCA01000308.1_pt1 | contig 36223 bp, 36 predicted proteins | sample 1671591 | NCBI WGS metagenome assembly OOCA01 (sample SAMN06348172, study PRJEB24527) | human gut metagenome | biome: human gut; feature: ankylosing spondylitis patient; material: feces | host: Homo sapiens | place: China | collected 2015-10 | reverse complement strand
TCCAAAACAGGTGCAGCCCTTTCAGTCGGCACGCTTCATTCTTTACCAGTAGTTTATGAATTGCCACCGCAAAGGAAAGGCTGCTTTCCAATACCACCCGGTCAGCAGCAATGGGAGTGAAAATGTAGTCCACCCCTGAAAGAGAGTTGATAACGCCCTCACTGTTCACTGTTCCGGGCAGGTCGAAAAAGACCACATCATAATCCGACCCGGCAGACGCAAGAAATTCGTCCGCCGTTTTTATCGCTTCGTCCGGTGAACTGCAAAGGATAGGGTACGCTTTCTTTCCCAGTGCTTTGAACTGGTGAAAGGCAAGCTGTTTGTAATACTCATCGCCGTTTACCTGTTCGGCATCCCGTTTGCGCATGGCAGAAATGGAATGTTGCGGGTAGTCACAATCCACGACCGCCACGTTATACCCTTTGAGGTAATACAGGTAACTTGCCACCAAGACGGTGAATGTTGTTTTGCCGACCCCGCCTTTTTGGGTGGAGAAAGCCACATACAAGGTTTCTTTCTTCATTGTAATAATTCTTTTTTGTGATACATCTTTATTTCATTCCATCCGTACAGATTGACGGATGGTTTTCTTTCGTTCCATGTTGAAAGCTCGAAAGCCGGAATGACTTCTTTTTCTCTTTCCTTGTTTCTTGTTATCTTTCTGCAAAGACAGCCTGTTTTCTTCCTTGCTTTTTTGTTTTCATTCATTCCACAAAGACAGGTTGCTTTCTTTGCAGACAGTTTGCTTTCCCGATTGAATGACCGTTTCCTTTCAATCATTCCATCCGGTTTGCTTTCCTGCTTTCTTGAAAGATTGCAATCTTGAAATCTTGTTTTCAAGTTTTCAAAACCGCTTTCTTTCCGTCCGCTTTCCGTTACATATTTCCATCTATCCATATTGCTATCTTTCTTAAATCCGGGACAAATAAACGTAGAAAAACAACCTCTTTCGAGATGTGTCCTCAAATGTCCCCGTTTGTCCTTATTTGTCCTATAACCCGCTATTTCACAGCATTTTTAATACCTGTTACTTTGCAACCGAAAGGTATCGGTCAGGCTAACCAAGCCCCCGCCGCCGGGAGCGTTCCAATATCCGCTAACCCCAATCCGTCCGTAGGCGGATTTTTATTTGCACTGGCAAATAGCAAGGTGTGTTCTAAGCAGCTTGAAATTCTTTCAGCAGCTTTGAACGCCTTGCCCGGACGAAGCCGGGATAGGGTCACTCCGAAGTCGTAACCCTTTAAAGAAATGTAGCATGAAACAGAAAAATGAAAATGCGCCCCGTCCGGGTGGCGCAGGACGCAAGCCCAAAGCAGACCCGGCAGTGTTCCGGTACTCTATCAGCTTCAATGCGATAGACCACGCCCGCTTTTTGGCATTGTTCGACCAGTCCGGTATGCGCACGAAAGCGCATTTTATTACTGCCCGCATCTTCGGCGAGCCGTTCAAGGTTATTAGAATAGACAAGGCGGCAGTAGAATATTATACCCGGCTGACCGCTTTATATTCCCAGTACAGAGGTATCGCCGTGAATTATAATCAGGTGGTAAAGGCTCTCAATACCAATTTTTCAGAGAAGAAAGCTCTCGCATTTCTCTATAAACTGGAAAAGGCAACGATGGAACTTGCCGACCTGAACCGCCAAATTATTGAACTGACCCGTGAGTTTGAAACAAGATGGTTGCAAAGATAAGCGTAGGCAGTTCCCTGTTCGGTGCGCTTTCTTACAACCAAAACAAGGTGGACGAAGAACAGGGAAAGGTACTTTTAAGTAACCGTATGTTTGAGAGCGAGGACGGAAATTTCAGCATCCGGCGATGTATGGAATGTTTCGATATGCACCTGCCCGCAGACCTGAAAACGGAAAAACCGATTATCCATATCTCCCTGAACCCGCACCCGGACGATGTACTTTCCGATAGCCAGTTGGCGGATATTGCCAAAGAGTATATGGATAAGTTGGGGTACGGCAACCAACCGTATATGGTTTACAAGCACGAAGATATTGCAAGGCATCATATACATATCGTTTCCATCCGGGTGGATGATACGGGCAAAAAGATAAACGACAAGTTCGAGCATATCCGCAGCAAACAAATCACCCGTGAACTGGAACAGAAGTACGGTCTGCATCCGGCGGAGAAGAAACAGGCAACCGACCGCCCCGAACTTAAAAAGGTGGACTATCAGGCGGGGGACGTAAAGCACCAGTTATCCAATACGGTGAAAGCCCTTGCCAGCAGTTACCGTTTCCAAAGTTTCACGGAGTACAAAGCGTTGCTATCTATATATAATGTACAGGCGGAAGAAGTGAAAGGGGAAGTGAACGGAAAACCTTATAACGGCATTGTCTATTCGGCGACCAATGATAAAGGAGAAAAGCAGGGAAACCCGTTCAAATCTTCCTCTTTGGGTAAGTCGGTAGGTTACGAAGCCATCCAAAGACACATCAAGAAATCCACAAAGGACATTCAGGACAAGAACCTGAAAGAGCGTACCCGCCGGACGGTCGGCGCAGTGATGAAATCCGCACACAGCAGGGAGCAGTTTATTACAGATTTGAAAGCGAAAGGCATAGATGTTCTTTTCCGGCAGAACGATACAGGCAGGATATACGGTGTAACATTCATCGACCACGAAAGCCGTACCGTCCTGAACGGTTCACGGTTGGGAAAGGACTTTTCCGCCAATGTGTTCAACGACCTGTTTTCCGGCTCCCGTATTTTGACGGGAAACAGTAAACAGGAAACGCAGGAGCAAAAACCGGAATATAACCCGACCGGACACCTTGAAAATACAGGAAAAGCCATTGCGGGACTGTTCAGCCTGTTATCCGGTGGGGACGATACGCCACCCGACAACAGCCAAGTTCCACCACCCAAGAAGAAAAAGAAGAAGAAACAAAGACGTATTTAATAACTATAAAAATTTCAATTATGCAGAATGAAGATGATTTAAGAGGACTTGCAAAGGTCATGGACTTTATGCGGGCAATCAGTATTTTATTTGTAGTGATAAACATTTACTGGTTTTGTTACCAGTCATTCCGGGAATGGGGTATCAATATCGGGGTAGTCGATAAAATCCTGTTGAACTTCCAGCGTACCGCCGGGCTGTTCTCCAATATCCTATATACCAAACTTTTTTCAGTGGTATTCCTTGCGCTTTCCTGTTTGGGTACAAAGGGAGTGAAAGAGGAAAAAATCACATGGAACAAAATTTATCTGTTCCTCACTATCGGTTTTATCCTGTTTTTCCTGAACTGGTGGTTGCTGGCTCTGCCCTTGCCACTGGCGGCAAACACGGCATTGTATATCTTTACCATGACAGCCGGGTATCTTTCGCTACTTGCTGCCGGAGTATGGATTTCCCGCTTGCTCAAAAATAACCTGATGGATGATGTGTTTAATACCGAGAATGAAAGTTTTGCACAGGAAACACGCCTGATAGAAAACGAGTATTCTATCAACCTGCCGACCCGTTTCTACTACAAGAAGAAATGGAATGACGGCTGGATAAACATTGTAAACCCGTTCAGGGCAAGCATGGTATTGGGTACGCCCGGTTCGGGAAAGTCGTATGCGATAGTCAATAATTACATCAAACAGCAAATCGAAAAAGGCTTTGCTGTTTATATTTATGACTATAAATTCCCTGACCTTTCAGAGATAGCTTACAATCACTTATTGGGTCATTTAGACGGGTATAAGGTACAGCCTAAATTCTACATGATTAACTTTGACGACCCACGCAAAAGCCACCGATGCAACCCGATAAATCCGGCGTTTATGACGGACATATCGGACGCATACGAAGCCAGTTATACCATCATGTTAAATTTAAACCGCAGTTGGATAACCAAGCAGGGGGACTTCTTTGTAGAAAGTCCGATTATTTTGCTGGCTTCTATTGTGTGGTTTTTGAAAATTTATCAGGGCGGTAAGTATTGTACATTCCCGCACGCTATTGAGTTTCTGAACAAGAAATACTCCGATACGTTCACGATTTTAACCAGTTATCCCGAACTGGAAAACTACCTTTCACCGTTTATGGACGCATGGGAATCCAATGCGCAAGACCAGCTTCAGGGGCAGCTTGCAAGTGCTAAAATCCCGCTTTCAAGGATGATTTCACCCGCCCTGTATTGGGTAATGACAGGGGATGATTTTTCACTGGATATAAACAATCCGGAAGAACCTAAAATTTTAGTAGTAGGCAACAATCCCGACCGCCAAAATATCTATTCCTGTGCTTTGGGTTTGTATAATTCCCGTATCGTGAAGCTAATAAACAAGAAGCACCAACTGAAAAGTTCTGTAATCATTGATGAATTACCGACCATCTATTTTCGGGGACTGGATAACCTGATAGCAACGGCACGAAGCAACAAGGTAGCGGTCTGTTTGGGCTTTCAGGATTTCAGCCAGTTACGCCGGGATTATGGGGATAAGGAAAGCAAGGTAATCGAAAATACAGTAGGTAACATCTTTTCCGGTCAGGTGGTTTCTGAAACAGCTAAAACGCTTTCAGACCGTTTCGGAAAGGTCTTGCAGAAACGCCAAAGCATGACTATCAACCGGAATGATAAATCAACCTCTATCAGTACGCAAATGGATAGTTTGATACCGCCCAGTAAAATATCCAACTTAACACAGGGTATGTTTGTGGGTGCGGTCAGTGACAATTTCGATGAACGGATAGAACAGAAAATATTCCATGCGGAAATTGTGGTGGATAACGAGCAAGTGAAGCGGGAAACCGCAGGTTACAAGAAACTGCCCCAAATCATAGATTTCAGGGACGAGGACGGGAACGACCGGATGCAGGAAGAAATACAGGCGAACTACAACCGGGTCAAGCAGGAAGTCCAGCAGATTGTCACGGACGAAATGGAACGGATTAAGAACGACCCCAATTTGCAGCACTTAATAAAAACAGAAGAATAGAAGATTTTTCAGATAAACGGCAGCTTTTTACAGGCTGCCGTTTCTGTTTGTGTGGACTAATGAAGCCAAACGAGGACTAATGAAGCCACCCGTTCCCAAATCCTTAAATATACTCTATTTCATCCTTACTTTTACTTCCGAAATTTTTATTTACTCACTAAAATTCAAAACATTATGGATGTAAACACAGCCAACCAGTCCACCACTGATGAACAGATGATGGATATTCTTCTTGTACTGGATAAGGAGAAAAAGACAATCAGCGCAGTAAAAGGCGTGGATGAAAACGGGGAACTCCAAACCGTACCGCCGGAGAACAACAGCGAACTTCTGAAATTCGACCGTCACGGCGATTTCTTTTCCAACTTCTTTTCTAACATGATGAACCAGTTGAAGAACCCGACCCGTTTTAACTTCTTCAAAATCCCTAAGATTGAACTTCCCAAAATAGAGCCGATAATCAGGGATAATTTTAATCATCCGACACCTGAAAACGAAGCGGGCATAGAGCGTTACCGGGTAACACCTGAAACCGTGAAGCAGGAAGCGAAGAAAGAACAGCAGGAAACCCAAACCCAACAACCACAGCAGCCATCCAAAGAAACGGGAGCAACGGCGCAAGCACCGCAGCAACCCGACAAAAGCAAGTATGTGATTGACCCGGATAAGGTGGACTGGGAAGCCTTGAAGAATTTTGGTCTATCCAAAGAACAGCTTGAAAAGGCAAAGGCTTTAGAACCCATGCTAAGGGGGTACAAGTCGCCCGGAGCGTTTACCATCGCCGGAAACTACAATTCAGCCATTATGAAACTGGACGCACGTTTATCTTTCCGGCACGACAAAGACGGAAATGTAGTTTTGGCGATACACGGCATCCGACAAAAGCCGGAACTCGAACGCCCGTTCTTCGGACATGAATTTTCCAAAGAAGATAAAGCCAATCTTCTTGAAACGGGAAACATGGGACGGGTAGTAAACCTGAAAAACTATATCACGGGAGAAATGATACCCTCTTTCGTCAGTGTGGATAAAGTAACAAACGAACTGGTTTCCATGCGTGCAAGCAGCGTCCAAATACCGGATGAAATAAAAGGTGTCAAACTGAACAAGGAACAAAAGGAAGCCTTACGGGAAGGAAAAGGGGTATTCCTTGAAAACATGATTTCCAACCGTAAAAATCCCTTTTCCGCAACTGTTCAGGTCAATGCCGACAAGAAAAGTCTGGAATTTATCTATCCCAATGCCAAACAGTCACAGGAGCAAGGGCAGAAACAGACACAGCAGAACAGCCTTGTCACCAGTGACGGTGTAACCATTCCCAAAAGCATTTCAGGAATAGAGTTATCCCGCCAGCAACAGCAGGATTTAGTCAATGACAAAACCATCTTTGTTGCCGGACTGAAAGACAAGCGAGGGGTCGAATACGATGCTTATATTCAGGTGAACCATGATAAGAAGAAGTTAGGCTTTTACAGTGACAATCCCAGCTTTGACCGTTCCGCCGTGAAAGAAATTACCCCCGCCAGCAAGAACCGCACACAGGTAGCGGTCAATTCAGAAGGCAAGACCAACGAAGCCACCAAGAAAGTGAAAGAACCCTTGAAAAAGGGTCAGGACAAGCCCACTGAAAAGCAAAAGACCAAGCAGGATAAAAAGGAGAAGCAGGAGCAAGCGGACAAACCCAAACAGAGCAGGGGACGCAAAAGATGATAGCGGTATTAATCCTTATCCCGGTTGTCGGTTTCGCCCTATTTTTTTCGCCTGTTACAAAACAGACTGGAAAGCCATAGACGAGCAGAACCGACAATATTATATAGATGGCTACCACATCTACTATGACCGGAAAATCCTAAGACAAAAAGAAGTGGAACAATTAAAATCAAAATTAGAATGATTGCAGTAATCGGAGAGAAGCCAAGTGTGGCAAGGGACATTGCCCGTATTTTAGGAGCGAATGAAAAACAGGATGGCTATCTTTCAGGTAACGGGTATCTCGTTACCTGGGCGTTCGGCCATCTTGTAGGTTTGGCAATGCCGGAAGCCTACGGCATACAGAGCTTTCGCCGGGAAAGTCTGCCTATTATCCCGGATAGTTTTCAACTTACACCCCGACAAGTGAAAGCGGAAAAAGGGTACAAGGCTGACCCCGGCGCATTGAAACAACTAAAGGTAATCAAAGACGTATTCGACCAGTCGGATAAGATAATTGTCGCCACCGATGCAGGGAGAGAGGGAGAGCTTATCTTTCGCTACATCTATCAGTATATCGGATGCAACAAGCCTTTTGTCCGTTTATGGATAAGCAGCCTTACCGACAAGTCAATCCGTGAGGGACTGCAAAACCTGAAAGCCGGTAGCCTGTATGATAACCTTTTCCTTTCGGCACAGGCACGCAGCGAAGCGGATTATTTAATTGGAATTAATGGTACACAGGCTTTAAGCGTGGCAGCCGGACAAGGCATTTTTTCTTTGGGACGGGTACAGTCGCCCACGTTGGCAATGATATGTACCCGCTTTTTAGAGAACAAGAACTTTGTCCCGCAAAAGTATTGGCAACTGAAATTACAGACTACTAAGGACAATGTAACTTTTACGGCACTATCCACAGAAAAGTACGATATGCAGCAGCCCGCCATCGACACGCTGCAAAGGATAAAGGAAGCGGAAACAGTACAGGTGAAAACCGTAGAACGTAAGGAAGTGAACCAAGAACCGCCGTTACTCTATGATTTAACCACGCTCCAAAAAGAAGCGAATACGAAACTGAACTTTTCCGCAGACAAAACCCTATCCATCGCACAAAAGTTATACGAGGGTAAACTAATCAGCTACCCCCGAACAGGAAGCCGTTATATCTCACAGGACGTGTTCGAGGAAATCCCGGAACGTCTTGTTAATTTGGAACAGTACGCCCGTTTTGCCGGATATGCTGCCGGGATGAAAGGCAAAGCCTTAAATTCCCGTTCCGTGAACGATGGCAAGGTAACAGACCACCACGCCCTGATTGTGACGGAAAACCTGCCCGGTAAACTGGAAACGGACGAACAGGCAATCTATGAACTGATAGCCGGACGGATGTTGGAAGCCTTTTCTGAAAAATGTGTCAAAGACGTTACCAGTGTAACGCTGGAATGTGCAGGGTCGCTTTTCACGGTCAAAGGGTCTGTAATCAAGTCCGCCGGATGGCGTGCCGTATTCGGCGAGAAAGAGGACGGGGAAGATAACGCCACTTTGCCCGCCATGCAAGACGGAGATAGTTTACCGCTTTCCGGCATTGAACTACTGGAGAAACAGACCAAGCCCAAACCGTTACACACGGAAAGCAGTTTGCTTTCTTCAATGGAAACGGCGGGTAAGAAACTGGAAAATGCCGACCTGAAAGCCAGCATGAAAGATACGGGTATAGGTACACCCGCAACACGGGCAGCCATTATCGAAACGCTTTTTTCCCGCCAGTATATCGTCCGGGAGAAAAAGAACCTTGTCCCGACCGAGAAAGGTCTTGCCGTTTACAACATCATCCGGGACAAGAAGATAGCAGACGTTGAAATGACGGGAATGTGGGAAAATACGCTTGCCAAAATCGAAAGCGGAGAAATGAACCCTGACACGTTCCGTAAAGGTATCGAAGTGTACGCACGGCAAATCACGGCTGAACTTTTGGACGTTCAGCTTTCTTTCGCTTCGGGTAGTGGTTGTATCTGCCCGAAATGTAAAACAGGACGCATCCTTTTCTATCCGAAAGTCGCCAAATGTTCCAATGTGAATTGTTCCGTTACCATCTTCCGCAACAAGAGCGACATGCAACTGACGGACAAACAGATTACCGAACTGGTGACTACCGGGAAAACCGGGCTAATCAAAGGCTTTAAAAGCAAGAACGGCAAAGTCTTTGACGCTTCACTTGCCTTTGACGGGCAGTTTAATGTTACTTTCGTGTTCCCTGAAAAGAAAGGCAAGCCGAAGAAATAAGACGGAAATCGTTATATTTGCCACAGAAAGTTTCATTATAGATAGATTTATAATTGAAATTTTTGTGGTTGAAGCACCCGGAGGGACACCGGGTGCTTTTTTAAATCATTCTCCTTTATACTGGTAGGTCAGGCAAACGACCTGATTGTCTATCACCCGGTGTCCGGTCAATTCCCATTTTGACCCGAAAGTCTTTCCTATAAACCTGATACCGTCCCCTAACATAACCGGAACGATATACAAGGTTATTTCGTCCAGTAGGGACGCTTCAATTAGGGAAGTTATAAACTTACCACCACCAATAACCTGAATATCCGTTTCCGAACTTGATTTAAGTTCATTGATTGCCCGTAAGGGTATATCGGTAAGAAAGGTTACATTCTCCTTTTTCGTCACATTGGTGTCGTAGTGGGACACTACAAAAGTCTTTTTACTTTTGTACGGCCATCCGCCCCAACGTTTAAAAATCATGTTATAGGTATTCACTCCGGCAAGAAATATACCGGGTTGTTCATAAGCTGCCGAAATTTCCTTTTTAACGTTTTCCGGCATCCAGTCCAAATCATTATCTTTTCGGGCAATGAAGCCATCGAGAGATACGGCAATACAAGTTTTTAAATGTTTCATAAGTTGGTATCAAACAGTTTTTAGTTATAAACTGTTCGCCAGTACGTCTAAAAAAAGCGTGAACTCACACTATTCCAACGTAGAGGCACTGGTACGCCTAAGAGAAGAAACAGGCAAGCCCACGCTATACAGAAGTATAGCATGAACATTGCGCATAAATCTCTTCTCTTTGAAAATTACCAGTTTTCTACGTTGAGACGTTCTGCGAACGCTATGTTATATATAAAAGCAATCGGCTTTTCAACCTATGCTGTTATTGTCTTATGAAACTGTTGCAAATATACTGAAAGTCCCGGATATACCCGAACAGGAAAAAGAAAATCCTGTTTTATCTCACGACAAAACAGGATTAAAAGCTATTAGAAAAGAAAAAATTAGTCGGTTTTTTCACGGATTAACTTGTGTACGTCCGTGGCACGGTAATAACATCTACCATCCAACATAAGGAAAGGGAGTATTCCTTTTTTTCGATAACGGGTCAGTGTTCGAGGGGCTACTTTCAGAAGCAAGCATAAATCCTGATTATCCAGTAGTTCTTCACCATCCAAACAATTACGTCCTTTTATCACCCGGTCTATTTTCTTGTCCTGCATATCGAACCTATCCATGATACGCTCCATCCATGCGGTAAAATCGTCTTTATCTATATACATAAGGCTACCTGATTAAATTAAACCAATCATAAAATAACTTTGGTTGGACGGGTCTTTAATGATAATATCCCGTTCCCGCATGAAACGAACATAGCTTTTGGCAGTACGTTCTTTCACGTCCAAAACCTGCTGCAACTGTTCGCACAGGTCTATATAGGTAATATGTGTCTGCCGTCCAAAAATATCACGGGCAACGCATACCAGTTCCTTTTCCTTGCGTTTCTCTTTTTCCTCTCGTGGCTTTTCCCCTTTATAAAGGTGCATCCCGGCTGCTTTGTCCCAAGCAAAAAGCATCAAAGGAACGTCCAAAGGACTACCGTCACGGACTTTCAGGGCTTTTACCACCGATTGTGTAGGTTCTTCGTCCTTTTCGATGGAAAGGATAGTTGCCGCTTTGCGCTGTAATTCCGAGCCTAAATGCCCCCGGAGCTTCAATCCATTGGGTACGAAATGCAGCACGCAAAGAATACAGGTATTATAAATTCCTGCCAGTCGGTATAGTTCATCTATCACCGCCACACTTTCCGCTTCATCATTGGCACTTTTCACAAGGTCGGCGATACCGTCTATCACTACTAACTGTATGCCCCCATATTGGTAATAGAACTTATCCATACTCTGAACAATGGCGTGCAGACGTTCTTTGCGGGACATCCCCGTCAAACAAAATGCTTTCAGTTCTTCCGGTTTGTCCGGTTGCTTCGCACGTGCCAACAGGTTACTTACATTCTTGAACAGTTGTACTTCGGATTGTTCCGTATCGTAAAGTAATACCGCTTTGCGGTTACTGTTGGCAGTAATTTGTATGCCGAGAGTATCAACTTCCTTATTCGGCTGGCAGATGCAGCCTGCCAACATAGCAGCGATATAATTACTTTTACCTGTTCCCTCGCCACCCGTAATGCCGAACAGGTTTCCTTGTGTCCCCAGTGGAACGTCCCCGGCAGAGATTATCACTTGTGCTTTTACTGGGGGATTATTGAAGTCTATTTCGCACGATTTAAGCATAATCAATGTATCACTATATAGGTTGTCTAAAAATTCAATAAACAGTTTCAGGAAATCTTCACGGGTATTACCCGCTTTAAAATAATCGGAAATATCCTTTTCTTCTTTTGTACCGGAAAGCGGTAAAAGCAGCCGTTTTACTGAAAATTCTTCCAATTGCTTTTCCTGTTTGCGCGCGCTTTCCTTCCCCGTTTTATCGGTATCATACAATAAGATGATGTGCTTAAACCGGAAAGTCAGTTTATAAATCAGGGTAGGGGGAACAGTCACCGTTTCACTATTGAAGCAAATAGCATGGAAACCATGTGCAGCCAATGACATGACATCTTTTTCTCCGCCCGTAATAAACAGTGTATCACCTTTTGCGGGTAGTTGTTCCAAACCGAAACAATAATTATCTCCGAAATTACCGCCATAGAGGAAACGAGTTTTTGAGAATGGACGATACAGTTTTATATATCGTTTACTTTTATATCCGTACATTGGTTCTGTTACGGATGAAGTATATGTGAATGGTGTTCCATCCGCCGTTACACTCTGAAAATCCCGTAGGGAACAGACCTTGTACAGTTCCAATATTTCCGGTGTGATACCATACTGTTGCCAGTACATTAATTCGGCAAGCTGAAATTTCTGTTCCCTGAACTGATAAGGCTTACTTTCTTTTTCAGGTGTTTCTTCCAATATATTATCCACCACACGGCAAGAATTACGGGTAACAGGTATCGGGTTACCTGTTGCCAGTCCTAATCCCAAATCCCGGTCGATGGTTTCCAGTATCTCCACAAAATCCATCGAATTATTGCAGTCCAGCCCTTTAAGTTGTCCCACGAAAAAGAAACAATCGCCGCTATAACTGTCATTTCCAAAGTCTTTCATTTTATAGATACCACTTCGGCGGTCGAAATAGATGTTACAGGACGCTTTATTATCTTCATAAAGCGGATTTAAGAAATTTCTACCTATCCGCCAATTACCGGGTACATAGTGCTTGAACACGGATAGCCCGTTACTTGTCCTTTCTAAGATTTCTTCTTTCCTTAACATATAGGTGGTGGTTGGTTATCAGGTCTTGAATATTCTCTTTATTGCTCTTTATCAGTCGTTCTTCCAGCATCCGTTTTACTTCGCTTATTTTGTAGAAGTAACGCCCCCGAATATTGGAGTAGGCAATAGTTCCAGCCACTCGCAAACGTTGCAGTGTCTTTTCACTGATTTTCAAAAATGTGCAGACCTCGTAACTATCCACCCAAATTTCATCTTCATTGGTACTTTCCGCTTCCGTGTGATTGAATATGTAATCGGCGATAGCGGTAATTTTGTTGTCTAAATCCTTGTAGGCTTTTGACTCGAATGTTATTATCTCCATTTTGCTAACTAATTGATTTGCTGCAAAGTTGAAGCATTTGAAAAAATAAATCTTCCAACCTCTTTCCAAGTTGGAAGATTTATTTTTTTGAGGATTTTAGCCTAAAAACCATCTGTTTTGAGCTGAAAAGTAAGAAAAAATGGGTGAAAACGGGTAAAAACAAAAACAACCAAGTTGGTAGATACTTGGTTGTTTTTGTGCTTTTGTTTTTTATAAGTTGTCGTCTTCATCCATTTTCTTCAGCAAACACTTTATTAGGTTACTAAGAAATGAAGTCCGGTCTTTCTTCCGGTCTTTTATTGTTATATAAGTCCGATAGTAATCCCCTAAATCAACTTTGAAAGATGCTTCTAAATAAGTCATAATCTCTTTAATATCTGCTTTACCATTATTCAAGACACACGCAGCATAAATAGAATATCCAAGTTCTACTAATGCTATCTTTGGAGCAGTCCATCGAAAAGGGTGTTCAGAAAGAAATGCTCGACTTTCTTCAATGATTATTTGCTTATCTACATAATGTAGCCTTTTATTCAAATAAATGCTAAGCATATCATTTGCTAATATTTGTGCTGCTTTGTGGTCGTAGCAAGTTGAAAATTCCGGGTCACGGTCATAAGGGGTACAATTCGGGCATAGTTTAAAATCAATATGCCCCCTTACAAAATAATGATTATCTAAATGTGTCGCTTTGGAACGGTAATATTGATAGAAGTCTAAATTACTTTCAAAATAGGAGGTCAGTTCATCCAATCTGTCGTTGTAGTGCTTCTTTACTACCTCAATGCTACCATTCGGTTTTCTCATTTCAGCGTTATACACATCTGTGAAGTATAATAATCGTCCCAAGACTTCCGGTTTTATATATTTGAAAAAATAAATTTCCTCTTCTTTACTTTCAAACGGATGCTCAATAATAATTGTTCTTAATTCTTCGAGTGATTTTTGTAGGAACTCTACTACTTCAAATATTAAGTCTATTGAAATATTCCAATTATCAATATCTATTTTATCATAGATTACAAGGTCTATGTTCTTTATAAAATTCTCATATTCGATTTCGCTATTCATGTCATATATTCTTCTGTCATTTATATTGCAAATAGAAGTTTATTTTTATATTTTAATATACAATAAATAAATGTAGAAAGTATGTGAGCATACTTCCTACATTAGATAGCCAATTAAAAAATTGTATTAAGTTAGTTTCCTTTCAAACAGAATATTGATGAATGATTTTAGCCACAGCATCCGCAAGAGTTACCTTGATTTTCACTCGTATCATTCTTTTCTGATACTTTGGTTTCGTCCTTTTTCAAATTCTCTGACGGATTTCCATCTTCTTCTACTTCCTCTATTTGCACTCCGCAACTACATTTACAAGGTTTCGGAGCAAATAGAGAGGCAAAAAAGCCTTTCTTCTTATCTTCCTTTTCTTCCATAATTGAACTATTTATTTTTAAGTGATTATAAAAACAGGTTAAATACATAACCTGCGATAACTGCCGTTAAAAAGATAACTGCCACTATCATGCCTACCAGTTTTTTCTTGAATATACTGGCAAGCATACTCATTTCGGGAATAGCCATTCCTGCACCACCGATAACGAGGGCAATAACCGCCCCGATGCTCATACCTTTGCCCATCAATGCTATGCCGATGGGGATAGCTGTTTCTGCACGGATATACAGAGGAATACCCAATACGGCAGCCACAGGTATAGCGAGAGGATTGTCTGCACCTGCTATTTTCAACACAAAATCTTGCGGCATATAGCCATAAATGCCAGCACCGAGAGCAACACCTATCAGTAAATATATCATAATAGGTCTAAGGCTCCCCCACGCATTTATAAAAGCAATCTTTATTTTTTGGCGGAAAGGAAGCAACCTTTTGTTTTTAGGCTGTTCGCTGCCTGAACAACAACTGGGTTTCACCCGAACATTTTTCACATACTTTTGTGCGCCTATTTTTTCGAGAACATATCCAAATGCAACGGAACAGATAAAAGCGATGACAAAATAGAAAACCATTGCCTTAAATCCTACCAAAGCTCCCAACATACCTATAATGATAGGATTGAGTAATGGAGAAGCTATCAGAAAGGACATTGTAGAACCAAATGGAACTCCTGCATTTAGAAAACCTACTGTCATAGGAATGGTAGAGCAAGCGCAGAAAGGGGTTAATGCCCCAAATCCGGCAGCTATGACATTGCCCATAATACCCGAACCTGATAGCTTTTTCCGAATCGTTTCTTCCGGGATATACATCAGTATAATTTCTACGGCTGCGCTGATTAACATAAATAAGGCTATCAACTCAATCGTAATAAATACGAAGTATTGTAATGTGTCTAATAAAGTATTCATAATCTATTGAATTAAAAACTATTTATTAATTAAATGTAGTGTCACAACAGCTTTCTTCCTGTTCAGGTTGTGGCTGTGTTCCGCAACATTTCTTTTCTTCTGGTTGCACTGATTGTGTGTTTGCCGGGCAGCATCCGCCACTTTCATTGCTTTGGACTGTTTGATTTTTATTTCCAATAAACAGAACGAATACAAGTATTGCCACACCTAACCACAAGAAGAATTTTTGGAAAGACTTTGATTTGGAACGTCTTTTCAGATTTGTTTCTGAAACATTCGTTCCACATCCACAAGTTTCTTTTTTGAAATAAACTTGATAAAAGCCAAAGAGTAGGGAGATGATGGCAAAGCCAATAAACCAACCTTTATACTCTGCAAAAAAACTAAGTTGTGACGCTCCAATTCCTAATGTTGCTAATATTCCGGCTAATATAGGTAGCCCACAGCAACTTATTACACCTAATAAAGCAAGTAATGGTGATATTACACTTGCTATCATCGACCAAATTGTTCCTGACTTGCCCATTCTTATTTTACTTTAGGAAACCAACTTCTTGTATTATTGGCTATTTTTACTAACATAAGCATTACTGGAACTTCAACCAATACGCCTACTACGGTAGCCAGTGCAGCACCGGACTGTAAGCCGAAAAGAGAAATAGCCACCGCCACCGCCAACTCAAAGAAGTTACTCGCACCAATCATTCCGGCAGGTGCGGCGACATTGTGGGGTAACTTCCACCACTTTGCCCAACCGTAGGCAACAAAGAATATCAGAACCGTTTGCAGGACAAGCGGGACGGCAATCAAGACAATATGTAACGGATTGTTCAGTATCGTTTCCCCCTGAAACGAAAACAGGATGATAAGCGTTAATAGCAATCCGCCAACCGTATAGTTATCGAACTTGCGGACAAAGACGGTATTGAAATAGTCTATTCCTTTTCGCCGGATAACCGTTACACGGATTACTATTCCGGCAGAAAGTGGAATGACAACAAACAGTACGACCGAGAGTATAAGCGTGTCCCACGGGATAGAAACGCCACCGACACCCAACAAAAACGCAACGATAGGAGCGAAAGCAACCAATATTATTAAATCATTGACTGCCACTTGCACCAATGTGTAAGCTGCATCCCCTTTGGTTAAATGACTCCATACAAACACCATCGCCGTACAGGGTGCAGCACCTAACAGAACTGCCCCAGCTAAATATTCTTCGGCTAATCCGGCAGGGATTAATGACTTGAAAATAACGTAGAAGAATAGATAAGCTATTCCAAACATGGTGAATGGCTTTATTACCCAGTTCGTCACACAAGTAATGACAATCCCTTTCGGACGTTTGCCTACGTTCTTGATGCTCTGAAAATCTACTTTCAGCATCATGGGATATATCATTAACCAAATCAGGATAGCCACAGGTATAGACACGTTGGCATATTCAAATTTGCTCAATGTTTGCGGTATTGCCGGAAGATATTGTCCGATGGCTATCCCGATAACGATACACAAGGCTACCCAAATAGTCAGGTATCTTTCAAAAAATCCAATTCCTTGTTTCTTTTCCATAATGACTGCCCTTTATTTTAATTGCGGTTTTAATTCTTGCAGGTAAAAATCATAGAAACGCATTCTTATTTCATCCCGTACCCGAAGAAATTCACTATTTATAAACTCCGGTGTCCCGGTCGCTTCTGATGGGTCGTCAAATCCAATGTGCAATCTGTTTTTTACCTTGCCTGTAAACATAGGGCAGCTTTCATTTGCGCCGCCACATACCGTTATCACATAGTCCCATTCGTGCCCTAAATACAGGCTAACGTTTTTAGGGGTATGGTTGGTAAGGTCTATTCCTGTTTCAGACATAACTTTTACCGCCATCGGATTAACCTTTTCAGCAGGTTTTGTTCCTGCTGAAAAGACATCCATGTTTTTATCGAATGACTGTAAGAAACCGTGTGCCATTTGGCTACGGCAACTGTTACCAGTGCAAAGGATTAAAATCTTCATATTCTTATAAGTTTTTCCATTCAATCAGGGCAGTATTGCCCTTTGACAATTCTTCTACTTTCTTAATCCAAGTCAATTCACTTTGCGCTTTTGCTTGCAAAAATGAATTTGCTGTATTTGTCAATGACAAACAGGCATTTACTACCCACCATTTGTTGTTAATCCCGGCACGCTGCAAATCCATTTGTAGGCGTTCTGCTTCAAAAACAGGTGTTGCTTCGGGTAAAGTGACTATTACTACTTCCGTTTCCTGTGGATTGCGTAAACGGGGTAATAAATTGGCTACTGCTCCGGTTACTTCTCCCTGTGTACGTTCTACTTCTTTGTGATAGCTTTGGGTAGCATCCAAAAGCAACAAAGTATGTCCTGTTGGTGCAGTATCAATCACTACGATTTCATTCTCCGCTTTATCTACAATTTCAGCAAAAGCCTTAAATACGGCGATTTCTTGCGTACATGGTGAACGTAAATCTTCCTCTATATATTCCATATCTTCGGCAGTCATGGTTTCGGCAGCTTTGCTACGAACTTCATTCTTGTACTTTTCCAGCACTTCCGCTTCGTCTATATGGCTTACCGTAATACCTGATTTGATGGCAAAATCATAGTTCAGGTGATTTGCCGGGTCAGTAGTGGTAAGATGAACCTTTGCACCGAGCTTTGTTAATTTCAAGGCTATTTCTGTGGCTAAGGTCGTTTTTCCTACGCCACCTTTTCCCATTGTGAACACTACTCGTTTACCGGAAGTATAGAGGTCATTTACCAATTCATCTATACTTTTGCTATCAGTTATCGGCTGATAACGAATTTCATTCGTAATACTATCACTGTATAGCATACGGCGGATATTGGCAATATTGGATAAATTGTAAGAACGCAGAGGAACGCTATACATGGGATATTCAGATAATGCAATAGGCATACTTTGTAACGCCTTTTGCTGCCTGTTATACAGTTGTTGTGAAACATTGTCTGCTTCATCTAATTGCTGTAAAACACCATTTATCACCAATAGCTGATTTTTAATTCCCAATAGTTGTAATTCATGCGAAGAACGGGCAGCTTCTTTCAACGGTGCTATTTCAGGACGGCTTACCAATACTAACCGGGTTGCGCTTGTATCAGACAATGTATCAACCGCCTGTTTATAGATACCTTTCCTTTCTTCCAAGCCTGATAATTGTCCTAAACAAGATGCGCCATGTGTACTTTCACTAATAAATGTACTCCATGCCGATGGAAGCTGCAACATTCGCAATGTGTGTCCGGTAGGTGCTGTATCAAAAATAATGTGGTCGTATTCCTTCGCTTTATCAGCATCGGTGATAAAGTCTGAAAACTCATTAAAGGCAGCGATTTCTACCGTACAAGAGCCTGAAAGTTGTTCTTCCATATTTTGAATAACGCTTTCAGGTAATTGTCCTCTAAAAGGTGCAATCACACTTTCCCTGTACTCTGCTGCTGCCTGTTCAGGGTCAAGGTTTACGACCGTCAGCCCCGGTACTTCTGAAATAGCTGTACCATGTCCGTTTAGGGTTTGATTGAAAACATCTTGCAGGTTAGAAGCCGGGTCTGTACTGATAAGAAGAATTTTCTCCCCTTTATCAGCTAATCCCACTGCCGTAGCGCAAGCAATAGAGGTTTTTCCTACTCCACCTTTTCCTGTGAAGAATAAGTATTTTGTTAGTTCTATATCGGATAAATTAAATGCTTTCATTATTCTGTATATTAATTTGTTCAACGATTATTTAACGGGCATCAAGTCTAAATTAATTCCTGTCCATTCACTCATTTGTTTAGTTGTGGGATAATCTTTAGAAACTGCAATTTCACCATCCACCAAAGTAATAGGCAGTGCTTCTGCACCATTCTTTTGAAGATATTGGTTTACAGTCTTGTTACTTACATAAACTTGCGGTTCGTCCCGCAAATTATGACGGGTAACAACAACACCCTGTCTTTTCAATGTTTCGATAACAACGGCTATCCTCATTAATTCAGGATTAATATTAGTTCCACACAAACCCGTAGGGCAACACATTGCCGGGTCAAAAATTTCTATTGTTTTCATACTGTCTTTTATTTTAATTAATACATTGTTTGTTTATAGATAAAGAATGACCGCATAATAAATTCCTATCGCAATAAAGAGGATAGCAACAATTTTGCGAAACCATTTTTCAAAGATTTGTACTCTGTTATAAAACTTGCCTAATCCGGCAACACTGTACGCCAATATCCAAGCAACAAGGATTACAGGTAGCCCCGTAGCAATAGCATAAATTACAGGTAAAAGATACCCGCCTGTTTCTGCTGCTGACAAAGGTATAAGCATACCGAAATAGAAAACCCCACTTGTAGGACAAAAGGCGAGAGCAAATAAAACTCCTAATAACATAGCTCCCCAACTGCCTTTTGTTTTCTTCTTTAGACCCTCTCCGCCAATATTGACTTTTGGTATATTCAGTTTTATAATATCAAGCATGAATATTCCGATAATAATTAAAACCGGAGCAATCAACATTTCACCGTATTTACTGACTGCCTTTTGAACCATGAACATACTTGCACCCTCACGAAGAATAGGAATAAGAATGAAACCAAGTGCTGTATAAGTTACTATTCTGCCGAATGTATAAAGCAATCCGTTTATAAATATACGGTGATGGTTCTCTATATCCTTACTGATAAATCCTATTGCCGTTATATTAGTAGCCAAAGGACAAGGGCTAACTGCCGTTAAAATCCCTAAGATAAAGGCTGTAATAGCAGGAATAGAACTATTGTCTAATAGTGATTGAAGAAAGTCCATCTTACAATGTTTTTAGTAATTCGTCAATCTTGTTTTTTATTCCCTCTTTAAATTTATCCGGTTCATTTCTTGCATTGGAGAAACTAAACTTCGTCATGTTATTTACATTCTCTTTACTGTCTTTCCAGCCATTCACAAACAAAGACGACCATGTAACTTCGTATTTATCTGCAATTTGCTCATTTTCCTTTTTGGATATATCTATCACCTTGAAGATGATTTTACCGTCCGCCTGTTCTTTGGAATAAAGGCTATCTAAAAGAGCTACCGTATTGGCTTCTATTGCCCGGCAGGTTATGCAACGTTGTGCACCGTGAAAATATAGAACTTCAACACGGTTAGTTTGATTTTCTTTTGCTATGCTGGTTTCTGTTTTATTCTTTGAACCATTACCACAGGAAATTAAAACGATTGTTGCAATCAGTAGATAAAATAACTTCTTCATAGTAAATAATTTATTTAGTTATCAATTCTTTCACTTCTGATAAGGATAATCTTTTTCCGGCAGATATGACTTTACCATCAATAACCAAAGCCGGGAGACTTAAAATATTATACTCCATGATTTTTAATAAATCTTCTTCCTTAATTAGAGTTGCATCGCAGCCCAGTTCTGAAATAGCTTGTTTTGTGGTTTCGTACAATGCCTTACAGCTTGAACACCCAGTTCCTAATACTTTGATTTCCATTTTCTATTCAATTATAAAGTTAATATACTAATCGTAATTCGTAGAACTACGAACATCATTCTCAAAAAAAGGTGCTGTTATCCACAGCACGATGTACCCGTACATTTACAATCACCCAAAAATGCAGCAAATAATTTACGGGCAAGTTCCCAATTCTCTCGGTTGATACAATACCGAACTTTTGGTGTTTCTATTTCCCCCTGAATTAACCCTGCATCTTTCAGTTCTTTTAAATGCTGCGAAACGGTTGCTTTAGCAATGGGTAATACTTCGTGAATATCTCCGAAGAAACAACTTTCTTGTTTAGCTAAGAAACTAAGAATTGCCATTCGTGCCGGGTGACCCATAGCTTTAGCAAAACGAGCCATCTGTTCCTGTTCCTCTGTGTACTGCTTAGTTTTCACTTTTATATCTCCTTTCTTGTTTGTTGTTCGCAAAACTACGAACTATTTTTAAATTGGCAAAATAAAACAGATGATATTTTTTAGATTAAACATTTTTTAGGTGCAAGGTGCAAGTATATATCTATATATATAGCTTGCACCTTGCACCTACATGGTATCTTTTATATTCAGGCATTTGCGTAATTCGGAAAAGAGTTGTATCTTTGAACCCGTGAGATAGGCAGACAAACAGCGGACAAAGCCGGACAAAAGCGTTAATAAAAATCGTTACTGTTTCGTTACCTATTTGAAATATTGGAAAATAAAAGACTGATTTATAGGCGGTTGGGTGTTTGGGTTCAGTACCCTATCTCTCCGCTGAACTAACCGGACAAAACCGGACAAAGAACAGACAAGTCCCACAAATTCAACGATTTGTGGGACTTTTTTTATCCCCTTATGTCTGCCCTACCGGACATCATTTAGCCCTTAAAAGACAAAGTTAGTAACCTAACTCGTACCCCCGACAACTGAAAGTCCAAAAGGGGTACACTTAGTCCGAAATTGGCGAACTTTTGTCGCTATTTGGCGAGCCTGTATAAACTTCACTTTGAGCTAATTAACGTAGTTTTGTAACCTAAAAAAGTGAGTTTATGAAGAGTACATTTTCCGTTCTTTTCTTTGTGAAAAAGGACAAGCAAAAAATCAATGGCAGTTACCCTATTTTCGTCCGTATCACGATTGACGGTGTGGCAAGCCGTTTCAATTCCAAGCTGGACGTTCAACCCAAACTTTGGGACGGTAAGGCAGGCAAAGCTGCCGGACGTTCTGCGGAAGCTACCCGCATCAACAGATTGCTGGATGATATAAACGCATCCCTTAATACCATCTATCACGAACTGCAACGGCGTGACAATTATGTTACCGCCGAAAAAGTGAAGAATGAATTTTTAGGGCATAGCGAGAACCACGATACCATCCTTAACCTTTTCCAAAAGCACAATGATGATGTGAAACAGTTGGTCGGCATATCCAAAACGATTGCCACTTATCGCAAATATGAAGTAACCCGCCGCCATCTTGCCGAGTTCATCCAAAGCAAATATAACCTGTCGGATATTTCTATAAAGGAAATAACCCCGATGTTCATTACTGACTTCGAGTTATATTTGCGTACCACCTGCAAATGCGGCTATAATACAACTGCCAAGTTCATGCAGTTCTTCAAACGCATTATCCTGATAGCCCGTAATAACGGCATCCTGATAGGTGACCCGTTCGCCAACTATAAAATACGTTTGGAAAAAGTGGATAGGGGATATTTAACAGAGGATGAAATAAAAATCATCCTCAAAAAGAAAATGGTTTCCGAACGGTTGGAACAGGTGCGTGATGTTTTTATCTTTTCCTGTTTCAGTGGTTTGGCTTATGTGGATGTAGCAAACTTAAAGGAAGATAATATCCGCAAATCCTTTGACGGTAATTTGTGGATAATTACCAAACGCCAAAAAACAAATACAGATGTGAACGTTCCTTTGCTGGATATTCCTAAAATGATATTGGAAAAGTACAAAGGTAAATTACCGAACGGAAAGGTACTTCCTATTATCAGCAATCAAAAACTTAATGCGTATTTGAAAGAAATAGCGGATGTGTGCGGAGTTAAAAAGAATTTGACATTTCACCTTGCAAGGCATACTTTCGCCACGACAACCACGCTTGCAAAGGGTGTACCCATTGAAACTGTCAGCAAGATGTTGGGACACACCAATATAGAAACCACACAGATATACGCCCGCATTACCAATAACAAAATCAGTAACGATATGCAAGGGCTTGACAAGAAGTTTGTCGGCATTGAAAAAATCTACAAAGAAGCATCAATGAAATAGTTGTATAGGGGGATTTATCGCAATTAGTGATAAGTCCCTTTATGCTTTTAATTATTCACCATTAAATAGTAACATTATGGACTTACAAATCATTCAGAGCAAGATTTATGAAATCAGAGGTTGCCGGGTCATGCTCGATAGTGACCTTGCGGCACTTTATCAGGTGGAAACAAAAGCGTTGAAACAGGCTGTGAAACGTAATATTGAACGTTTCCCAAGTGATTTTATGTTTGAACTGACAAAGGAAGAAGTAGAATGTTTAAGGTCACAAATTGTGACCTTAAAGAATAATCCCGATAAAACGGAAGAAGAAACCAGTTCAAAACGTGGTAAACATACTAAATATTTGCCCTATGTTTTCACGCAGGAAGGAGTAGCCGCCCTGTCCGGTGTATTACGCAGCCCTATTGCCATACAGGTGAATATTTCCATCATGCGGGCATTTGTAGCCTTACGTCAAATGATAACAGGTTATCAGGAATTACTAAAACGTATTGAAGAACTGGAAGAAAGCACGGATGCACAATTCAGTGAGATATACCAAGCGCTTACCCAGTTATTAAGCAAGCCCGAACCGAAGCCACGCAAACCGATAGGATATAGAACCTATGACGAATAACGGTTTAAGGTATTCGGTTGTCTAAGGGGTGTCACCAGTGATACCCCTTTTCAGTTCCCTAAAGTAATGTATCTCAATCACAAATTTTAGCAAAGTTACAGCCCGGCGAGGACAAATACCAAATCCGAGCCGTTCCGGTTTTCTAAAAAATCTCCACACCTACGGGTCGTATTTTTTGAAAAGATATGGTTGAAGTCCCCGCCAAACTGTGGGTGTCCGGCAAAATTTCTTATTGTTTAATTTAAAATTCAGTAGTCATGAAAACAACAGAATTTACCATGCCGGAAATCACTATCTCTTATAAAGACAATGTAAAAGCATCCGAAAGGGTGAAAATACTCTCATCCGAAACGTCCTATTCTTATCTGAAACCGTTCTATATCGAATGTATGGAACACCACGAAGAAAGTTATGTAATGTTCCTCAACCGGGCTAACAAGGCTTTAGGCGTTTCCCTTATCTCTAAAGGAGGCATGGCTGAAACTGTAATGGACGTGAAAATCATCCTGCAAACCGCCTTGAAAGTCCACGCTTCGGGGATTATCCTCTCACATAACCACCCATCGGGCAACCTACGTCCGAGCGAACCGGACAAGCAAATCACCTCAAAAATAAAAGAAGCCTGCAAGGTCTTGGATTTACACCTGTTAGACCATATCATCCTGACAGAAGAAAGCTATTACAGTTTTGCAGACGAGGGGCTTATCTAAGCCCTTTTTTTGTTATTGGCAACAAAAACACAATATTCTACTTTTAAAATAAAACCATTTTTCCAGTTTCTCTTATTGTAAATCTTCCTCTTAGGCAGTCCCCAGCCGGAGCAGTCATTCTCGTATCACATAGGCAAAGGTATTTCCGTGTTCTTCACGTCTTTGCAAAGTCAAGCCCTAAAGGGTTTAAATAAAAATCTTCCTGCTGTACTTCGTCCAGAGAGTATTTCTCTTTAAAATCTTGCAAAGCCTAAACACTACCCTTTAAAGCCTATATGAAACGAAAACGACCGCCCCGACCGGAAACGCATAAAAAAAAGTCAGATTTACGAGAAACAGGAAAAAAGGTTATGAAACTTCAACTCCCTTACCTCTCAAATCCGCATAAATTTTAAAAGACACAGAATTATGGAAGCAGTAACATTATCAGAAGCAAGAGTTTATGTAGGTACTTACAACAAGTATAACAACGGTTCACTTTTCGGCAAGTGGTTAGACCTTTCCGACTATTCGGGTAAGGACGAGTTTTTGGAAGCGTGCCGGGAACTCCACGAGGACGAGCAAGAGCCGGAATTTATGTTTCAGGACATCGAGAACATACCCGAAGCCCTGATTTCCGAAAGTTGGCTTTCTGATAAGTTCTTTGAGCTCCGGGATGCCATCGAAAAACTAAGCGAAACCGAGCAGGAAGCATTTTTCGTATGGTGCGACCATCACAACAGCGATATAAGCGAAGAGGATGCGGACGACCTTGTTTCTTCCTTTGAGAACGAATATCAGGGAGAATATAAAGATGAAGAAGATTTCGCTTTTGAAATAGTAGGAGAATGTTACGAGTTGCCGGATTTTGCAAGACGTTATTTTGATTATTCGGCTTTTGCACGTGACCTGTTTATGACTGATTACTGGATGGATAACGGTTTTGTCTTTTGTTGCGCCTGATTATTAACCGGGTGGAGCAATCCACCCATAACACACAAAGACAATGAAAGTATATAATAACATAAAGACCGTTTTAAGGTGGGTAATACTTGCTTGTATCATTTATCAGGTAGCCACCAGCACCGCCGGAATGTGGATAGCTTTAATCATAGGCTTTTTTATTCTCCGGTTGTTTCTCTCTGCCGTTTACCAGTTTTGTATAGCGTTTATTTTCATTGTACTGCTTTCACTTCTGATTATCTGATAACTCATTATAAATTGTAATAAGATGGAGACTTTAAACTAAAATGGAGTAAGTATTACTCAAACACCGGGAGAAGAAAAAATATGTAAAATACTGTTTAGGAGTATTCAGGGGACAAATTTATTACCAGCATCACTATTGCCATACAGATGGAGCTGTTCAGAAAGGTGGCTAAACTACTTGAGGAATATTGCAGGTGTAGGACGAATGGCTAATCTAAAAGAAATAATTATACGAGCAAATTTACCTTATTAATGTTTCCATACATAAATGCAAAATAAAAGTAGTAAAAAAGTAATATTTGATAATTTAACAATTGACGATTATTCTTTTTGCTAAATCTATAGGCAACAATTTAGAATGGAAATAAATTCTTCCTCCTTCTATTTTAGATATTGTTACACTTAAATTCTCTTGATGATATGTTTCTGATAAAGCCATTAGCCTATTTGCTGGTTCTATAAATTCATTTGATGCTATAGCCGTAAACTTTTTGAATACATTTAATATCAAATTATATACATCGAAAATAAATAGAGAAACATCAAAAGGCTCTTCTACTCTGCTAATTTCTCCTCTGATTTTAGCATTAAATGTATTTGAAGATGATAATTTGTTTTTAGAACACATTGTTTGAACTTCATACCAACAATCTGTATTATGAGGATTAAAAGTATATTGACTAAATAAGACGTTTTCAATTGGATACCCTACATGAATAGCATAATCTCTTAGTTTTATAAAAAAACGATAAGAAAAATTATTGTCAAATAAATGGGATAGATAAGATTTAAACTCAATAACTTCTTCTGATGTATTACCAAAGATGTTTTTTATTCGGTTTTCACAATGTTCTACGAAAGATTTAAAGGACGCTATAAAGTTAATTAAACATCTGTTGAGTTCTATATAAGCTTCTTCTTTGTAATCGTAGTTAATTGTTTCTCTGAAATTTTTTTCATATAAATTTGTGTAATACCTTTTAGCATCAAAGAAAGCATCAACATTCATTTTTATCTCTTTAATTCGGCGTTCATAATAGACAAATTCATGAACTTTCGCTGAATCTGATAATAATGCAGAATACTCTCTGAGGGTTATGTCTATCAGTTCAATAGGAATTGGATTATTTGGTATTGTTAAGTATTGATGACCTACTATCATTGTATTATTTCTTCTTTATTTTTTCTAATTGTCTTTCTGCTAATGTTGCTAAATATGGAGCACTATAAATATATTCAAGTATAGCTTTTGACAGAGCATTAAGAATGGGGATTTCTTTTTCACTTAATTCTCCACTTCCGGCATGAGCTCCAATATTTCCAAAATCTTTTAACCCCTTTGCTACATTTACCAGCTTTTGAGGAATCTCGTTTTTATCAGCTAAATCCTTAAGCATTGCTGCCAATGTTCCTTGTTTAGCATTTCTGTCAATACAAACTAATTCCAACATTCGTCTCATAAGTATTGCATAGGCGTTTACATCTATTGTTTTTACTTTTTCTGCGGCTTTATATGCGCTCAAAATTTTATCAGGTAATCCTAATGGATACTTTTGATTTATTGGATATAATAGTTTATACTCTATCTCATCATCTGATTCCATTCCATCATGCCAGTCATAATATATTATATTGATTTTTTTACATGCAGGACATTCTAATACACAGTATGTTATTCCACTTTCGCCTACTACATGCCCATAATCATCATCTTCATATTCATCGTTTTTAGTTATATATCCAATAATAGGCATTGCAGAAATATTAAAGCAATGTCCACATGAAGTTATTTTTGATAAGCTATCTTTTTTTTCCATAATAATGTTGTTTCGTAAATTTTTGCAACATAAATATATGATTAACTCTTTCAAATGTATCTTAAGAACTTCTCCAATTTTCCAAAAAACTCATGTCCTAAATAAGTTTTCAATATCTTTCCCTATATTCAAAGTTTCTACTTTTTTAGGTATTCCAATCGTTGATGTTAAATGTCACATATTCATTTTTCGACAAAAATATCTATAAAAAAGCATCTAACAAATAAATTGTTAGATGCTTTTCAACAGATTAGCTAATATCTATTCTTTCTGTTCCTCTTTGTCATTCTTGTTGTTAAAGCTGAACGTTAGTATTTCCATTTTTCCGAAGCTATCTTGAAAATACACATCAATAGTCTGCTGGTCGGTGGATGCAGAGGTATAGTAAAGCCGGAATGTTTCACCCGGAAGCGGGTACAAGTCATTTGGCAGTAAGACCGTACCATCCGACATTTTTAAACTTCCCGCCCCGTCCGGCTGGAAATAGCGGATGAAGTACTCTGTTTCTTCATAGCGTCCATCCCGGTGAAGCTGACACCTGATTTCCGCCGTTTCACCTACCTTTAATTTTTTCGGCACTGGCATCGTTTCGATACGGAACGGGTAAGACTGCTGTATATCCACGTTATCATTACACGCACCCACTAATAAGATGGCGGCCATTACATAGCAGCCCATCAAAATACGGCTTAAAATCTTTTTCATATACATTATATATAATAGGTTAGTTTATCACATGATTATCTTTAGACCGATACCGAACTGTGTGTGGAACTTTCCAACGGAAGAACCGAACAGACATCTTTCCCGTGCGTTAATCAGGAACACCACCCGGTCGGTAATGTAACTCTCCAGTTCCAGCGTCAGCGCACCGCCATAGACAAAACCGTCCTTATCGGTCAGGGTCGAACCATCGGGCAGCAGCTTGTCACCCCAATTACTTGTTTCGTACCCGGCAAGGGCAGACAAGCCCAGCGAAAGGAAAAAGGTTTTCTTCCGGTCTGAAAGGAAATTCAGATAGTAACCGCCCTCACCTGTAAACTGGCTCACGGGTATCTGCAAATCCTTATAGAGGTAATGCTTTTCGAGATATTCCCCGCCGATAACCCACCTATTCCCGTTTTTGGTATAGGTGGAAAGAGCCGCCCCGAAGTAATAAGCGAAATCACTTTTACTGTTCCAGTGAACACCGTCCGCCATGCCGCCCGTAACCTGCAAGCCTTTCATTCCCGGCAGACATCTTTGTGCGTGTGCCTGGTTGAAAGTCAGGCACAGCACAAAAAGGGATATAATACAGCATATCCTTTTCATGTTCATTTGATTTTGAGTTCGTTAATCACTTTGGCAGCCACTATATCCGAATTTTCCACCCGGATAGTTTGGTGTCTGCCCCCGTTCTTTTCCACCAGTTCAATGACTAATATCTTATCGTTAGGGATAGTGAACTGTGGAACGGTGTACACGGTACGGGCGGTACTTTTACCACCGATAACCAGTATCTCGTTATAGCTCCTTACCGGGTCAATCACCGTTTCCTGAATCGCCGTTCTTTTGGCTACTTTCTTATCCACAATCTTGAAGCGGATAAAGTCGGTATCAAACGGCACGTTTGAACTGTTCTTTGTTTGTGTGTGGAAGTAGAACAGCCCGTTATGCGAATAAATGCCCTTTACCAAGAACTGCACCCCAAACCGCTTGCATCCCAAATGCTTTATTTCCCGGTCATTGTTCTTGTAGATGGACTGCATAATCAGCTTTACCAAAAGCGGGCTTTCGTTACCCAGTTCACGGAAATAGATATTCATCCGGGTATGTGAAAAGTCGGTGGTGTCCTCATTCTCCAAGAAGTCTTTCATTTCGATGTTCAGCATTTCCGGTTCATGTGCGTATTTTGCATTGAAACTGTAAAAGCTACCATCCTCACAGATAACGGAAAAATTGGTTTCACCGGGAAAGCCCTCTGTCGTAGCCTTGACCCTGACAACATTTTCCGCCCCGTCCGCTTTTCCGGCAATAATGTAGTTACTGCCTAAGTCCACGTATTTAACGGCAGACGGGAAAATGATATGTACTGTTTTGGCGAACGTCACCTGTACGCCGTAAGGTGTCACCATTTGGCGGTAAGGCAGCTTTTTTGTAATACCCTGATACAAATCGTTACTTTGTGCTTTCATTGAAACCACGCCCAAGAGTAGGGCGAACATGATAATTAACTTTTTCATTTTGGATTGAAATTTTTATGGTTGATAAATAAATTACTGTTGTTTGGCGTAAAGCATCACCTGATAGTTCGCTTTCAGGTGTACTTTTACCGTTCTGAACTTCTTGGCAAGGTATTGCGACCCGCCTTGCATCAAGCCCCTTGTAATATCCATTGCGACCTGCTGCCCGGCACTTTGCGCAAAGGAAATGCTCGTACCCAGTCCCGCACCGATATTCGCCATCGCTTCTTTTGCTGCTTCCTGTTCCAGTGACGAGGGAACGGAAAGCCCCTTTTGCCCGTCACTGTCGTAAACGGCAAGTTCCACCGGAATGATGTTACCCACATATTCGAGCGAGGACACCAGTATGTCGAGCCGTTCCCCCTGCACTTTGGCACTTCCTGAAACAAGGCTGTTTTTCGGGACAATCACGTTCCCCGCCTGTAACGGTTCTAACAGCCGGAGCTTGACGGTCTGCCCGTCCATAAGTGTTTGGTCGTTATGAACACACGCCCGGATAGTGTTTTTTCCCATCGAATAACCACTGCCGACCGCCGTATTAAACCCGTAATTGCGTGGCTTGCTGTATTCGGCGATAAATTCGGCGTTGCTCATAGGTTGCTGCAATCCTGAAACCGTCCTGTCCGATACCGATTTTACAGGTGTGGCATTTCCTTTGCCCTGAACAGGTGCGGACGGTGCGACCTGTGCAATCTGTCCCGGTTGCGGTGGTACGCTTTGCCCGTTCTGTCCGTTCATGTATTTTGCCGCCAGTTCGTAGGATTTTTCCATAAGAGCCACCTGTTCATCCATGTTACCCGCACCGTTTTCTTTCGCATCGAGACGGGCAGTGAGTTCTTCCACCTGACGTTTCAATTCCTCTTTTTCCTTGTCCTCTTTCGGCGTTTCGTAGAAACTGCCTAACTGACGATTCATGTCCCGGTAAGCTGCCGCCGAAGACTGGATAGAGGAACGGCTATTGTTCGGCGCACCCGCCCCGAAGTCTATTACATTGGTTTTCGGTTTTTCTGCCGGAGCATCATCTATCAGGGTCAAATCTTCCCCGTTCCCGTTTTCCTCTCCGAGTGAAAAGGCAAAATCCTGCAAGGAACGCATCTTGTCCGCCTGTTTGTTCTCCATCTGTTCCTGTTCGTAAGCTGTCTTTTTATCGCTGATTATCCCGTCCCCTTTGGGTTGCGGAATGTCGGCGTTAAATCCGCCCACGTTTTCCACCTTTGCTTCATCCTTTTCGGACGGTGCAAAAATCAGATACATAGACCCTAAGAATACCAGTCCCATAAGCGGATAAACCAGCATCTTCTTTCGTTGCTGTATCTGTTGCGGGGTAAGTTCCTTTTTCTCTTTTTCTTCTTTCTTCCTGTCCGTTTCCGGTGCGGGAACTTCATTCTTCACTTCTTTTTCTTCCATTGTCTGACTGATTAAAAATATTCGTACTGTCTTTACTTTGAAGTTGTAACTGCCTGATATGTTCTATCCGTATGGTTTCGCCATCCTCTTTGCCTATCCGGTAAATGGATGATACCGTAAAGTAGATGGATAACCCGCCGAAGAACAGGAGCATAAGCAGGATTACCGCCAGCCTTATTTCCGGTGTCATGCGCCCGCACAGGTGGCGAAGTTTTTCATCCGCCCAGTCCTGTACATGGGTAACAGCCTGATTCACCGGAGAGAGTATTTTCCGTATCATGGTTTACCGCTTTATGGTGTTCAAGTCCTTGTTTTCCGTTATCTCGAAACTTTCCATCATAAAACCGTGCGGGTTATTATCACTTCTTACAGCGTTCAATAACCGGCAACGGGTGACAAGGCTTCTTTCCGTCACGCTGCTTTCACGGATAATCATTTGCCGGGCATAGGTAGCCACCGCATACGGGTACACATCGAAATTGCATGAAACGCTGTCTATCCGTATCGTTTGGCTGATATTGCCCGATATGATACGGTTGTAATACCCTTTTTCCGAGAGGTCACGGTAATAGTTGAATGCGCTCTTATCGGCAAGGAACAGCGACCGTTTGATATTGCTTTCGATAGCGTTCTTATCGGGTGAGAGCGTGAAAAAGAGTTCGTGGAAACGTTTCACGTGTTCCCTTGCTTCAACCGGACGGTTTTGCGAGAGGTCTTGCGAAAGCGCAAGCATCAACGATTTGCCGCCGTCCAGTACATAAATCTTTTGCCGTTGCGCTTCGGCAAACGTGTAGGAGTTCCAAACGGCATAACCTGTTATCAGGGTACACATCACGACAAACACAATACCGAAAAGCCGTATCTGTTTGAAACTGGTTTCAATGTTCTTTAAACTTTTAAATTCCATCTTGATTTTTATTTATTGGTTACCTTTGATTAGTTTACCGCCGACCCTGCCGCCAGCGTTTCCAGTTGCTGCCCCGGCTACCGCACCGACACCGCTACCCGCTTTGTTAGCCGCACTGTTTATATTCCGGCTCATGTTACCCATTCCGCCCGCCTGAATAATCCAGTTCGATACGGTGGGAATAGTGAAGTAACCGATGATACCGATTATCATAAAAATGATGTACACACTGTTACTTCCGTCCGGTATGAAATTGGGGTCTGATAGCTCTTGAATATCCTTTTGGAGCATAAGCACCTGTATTCGGGCAAGAATGGAACTGAACAGGTCTGAAACGGGCAGCCACAGGTAAACGGAAATATACCTTGTTATCCATTGGGTCAGTGTCGCCTGAAAGCCATCATATACACTGATGGCAAAGGCTATCGGACCCAGTATGGCAAGGACAATCAAGAAAAAGGTTCGGATAGTATCTATCACAAGGGCTGCCGATTGAAAGAGCAGTTCCAAAAGTTCCCTGAACCAGTCCCGGACGGATTGCTTGATATTGTGGGCTGCCCTATCCATGTACATACCGCCCATTGTGGCAATATCTTTGGCAGACCATCCCAATTCGTCAATCTGTTTATCAAATGCTTCATCCGAAACAAGGTAAGCCGTTTCCGGATTGCGCACCATCGCTTCATATTCCAGCTTGTCCTTTTGTTCCCGGTAGGCGTTCATATCGAAAGTCTGCGTTTCGAGCATATTGTTACACCCCTTGACTACTGGCGACATCACGCTGTTAATTGTACTCAATACGAATGTGGGGAAGAACATAATACAGAAGCCAATCACAAAGGGACGCAGGAGCGGATAAACGTCTATCGGTTCGGCACTGGCGAGCGACTGCCATACTTTGGCAGCCACATAAAACAAAGCCCCCAGTCCCGCTATTCCTTTGGCTACCCCCGCCATGTTCCCGCATAACGGCATCATATCCGTGTACAGACTTCGTAAAATCTGATGCAGGTTATCAAATTCGATTGCTAATAACATACTACTTATTTTTAGAAGTTACCAGTAACGTTCATCCGCCGAACCATAAAGAGCCATTACCCGGTCGGTATCCTTTTTCTTTTTCGCCCGCAGGTAGGAAACGGAAATATTCTTGCGGGTATAGTAACTCACCAAATCCCGGTAGTTCCTGATGGCGTTATACGTCCGGTCGATAACGTCCATCCGTTCCTTGTCCGACATGGAAAGCCCGTTGATGTTTACCACGCTTTTCATCTCTTCCAGCACATCGGAACTTTCCTGCAACAGTTGGGTATAGCCGTAGGCGATGGCTGAAAGTTCGTCCGGCGTATAGTTTTCATCCGAAAGCATCTTCTGAAAACTGTTCACATAGATGTCGGAAATCTCCCCGATAAGCAGGATGGACTTTTGCACCTTTCGGGCATCTTTGACAAGGTTATGCACGGATTTAAGCCTGTCGTAGTATTCCTTACCCTGTTGGTAAATCTTTACGGTTTCTTGAAAGTTCTTCACCATATTCTGTGCAGTGGAGGACGTTTGCACGATATTCTTTGACGCATTGATAATCCCTTGCGCCAAGTTTCCGGGGTCACTCACTACCCATTGTGCGTTTGCCTTTGAGGCAAACAGGCTGCATATTACGAGCAGCATTATAATCTTTGTTTTCATACGCTTATTTCTTTATTGGTTGTTTACTCCGTTTGTATTCTCCGCCGGGTGAAAGCAGAATCCGGTCGTTCTCTTTATCATAGGTCAGCAGGACGGAAAGCCCCGTTTCGATGAACAGGTTTCCGTCCTGTTCTGAAATCTGATAGGTTTCCGTTTGGATAGTCCCCCGGTAAGTCTTTCGATAGGTCATTACCCGGTAATGTCCGTTTTCCTCAAAAAGAGAGAACGCCGGACGGTTTTTCACGCTTTCCCAGTCGCCACGCATCGCCCTAAGACGGTCGATGTTTGTTTCCTTACAGGAGGAAAGCCCCAGTAACAAGGTGCATAACAGCACCGGAAACAAGAATTTTAAATGTTCCATACCGATTGATTATTAAATTGTTAATTGATTATTTTTTCGGGATTGCGCTTGCTTTCGGCAAGCCGTTTGATGGCAAGTTCGAGGTTGCCGCCCAGCTTTTCGGACAAGGCGAAAAGTTCCATTTTTTCCGTTTCTTCCGTTGTGAACGTGTAATATTCTTCCAAACTCACTTCGGTAGCATATACGGCTGACTGTGTACCGCCTAAGCCTATCCAAACTTCCTTGTATTTCCGGTTCGGATGATTGGCAAGGTTGATGGAAAGCACCTGTGAACGTTCCTTATCGGTCAGTCCCAAAAGGTTCTGTATGCTGTCGAACTTATTCAGGTACTTCCGTTGGTCGAGCAGGATTTTACAATCCGAATTGTTTATAATACTCTCTTTTACAATGGGGGAAGATATAATATCCTCGACCTCTTGGGTAACTACAATCGCTTCACCGAAATACTTTCTGACGGTTTTATAGAGGTACTTAATATAATCCGCCATGTTCGCCGATGCAATCGCTTTCCACGCTTCCTCAATTAATATTAATTTCCTGATACCCTTTAGTTTACGCATCTTGTTTATGAAAACTTCCATGATGATAATCGTAGTAATCGGAAATAAAATTTTGTGGTCTTTGATATTGTCCAACTCAAAGACAATAAAGCGTTTATGCAACAAGTCAAGCTCCTTGCCCGAGTTCAGTAGGTAGTCGTATTCACCGCCACGATAGTAAGGTTCTAATACATTCAGGAAATTGTCTATATCGAAATCCTTTTCCCGGACGTTCTTTTCTTGCAGGTGTTCCCGGTAGTCGGTTTTCACATACTCGTAGAACGTATTGAAGCAGGGAGTAACCGAACTGTCCATAGTAATCAGTTCGATATAGGAACTTACGGCGTTCGACAAAGCCACTTCTTCCGCCCGTGTGGGTGCTTCATCGTCCCTTTTCCAAAGGGTCAGGATAAGCGTTTTGATGCTTTCCTTTTTCTCGATGTCAAATACCTCATCTTCCACATAGAAAGGATTAAACGCTATCGGGTTTTCTGTGGTATAGGTAAAGTAAATCCCATCTTCCCCGTGCGTTTTCCTATTTATCATTTCACACAGACCTAAATAACTGTTTCCGGTATCGACCAGCAGGACGTGTGCATTTTGTTCGTAATACTGGCGCACCATGTGGTTGGTAAAAAATGACTTGCCGCTACCACTCGGCCCAAGTATGAACTTGTTGCGGTTGGTAATGATACCTTTTTTCATGGGCAGGTCTGAAATGTCAATGTGCAACGGCTTTCCCGTGACCCTATCCACCATCTTGATACCAAAGGGAGAAAGCGAACTCTTGTAGTTCGTTTCTTCGGTAAACAGGCAAAGAGCCTGTTCAATAAAGGTGTAGAAACTTTCTTCCGCCGGGAAGTCCGCCTGATTGCCGGGTATTCCCGCCCAAAACAGGGTCGGCGTGTCGGTGGTGTTGTGGCGTGGCTTGCACTCCATAAGTGCGAGCTGTGACCCCACATCATTTTTAATGTGCTTCAATTCGTCCCGGTCGTCACTCCATGCCATGATATTGCAATGGCATCGCACGGAGATAAGCCCCTGTGAATGCGCTTCATTCAAATATTCCTCAATCCAAGACTTGTTTATCTGATTGGCACGGCTGTATTTGGAAAGCGAGTGCATATTGCGAGCCATCTTTTCAAACTGTTTCAGGTTCTCCGTATGGTCGTCTATGAAGATGTACTGGTTATAGATGTGATTACAGGAAAGCAGTACGCCCACCGGAGAAGCAAACGAAAGCCTGCAATCGCTCCGGTCAGTGGATAACTTTTCATAGCGGGTATCTGTTCCCACCTTGCCCGGCATATCTTCCGCATCTGAAAGGGTATGCAGGCAAAGGATATCATCGCCAATCTTCATTTTGTCAGCATCCAGTGAAATATCTTTCAGTGTGGTGGTGTCCGTCTGTGAGAGTGAAAAGTATTTTTCCACGATACCCGCCGTTTCCCTTGTTCCGGTGATTTCGTCCGAGTTCAGGCGGGTAAGGGTAATGAAACCGCTATCGTTCATAATGCTTTCAAACTGCCCCACCGCTTCGAGGAACTTTGTAACCGTTTCCTTGTCCCTTATCTCTTTGGGGACAAGGAAGCCCCGGCAAAGGGTAGAGAAATTACTCTGCATCCGGCTGCGTTCCTTTGTTGTTTTCGTCAGGAACAAATAGCAGGTATGGTTTAAGAACGGACGTTCATTGAAATGCCGTTCAAAGGAACGGGAAAGGAAACTTAAATCATCCTTTTGGATGTCAGGCGCATAGTTCTCTTTGATGAACCAGTCTTGTTTATGTACGATGCTGTAATCGGGTAGCACCTTTACCGCCTTGTTCCAAGCAGAATGTATCGCTTCGTATTCGGTTGCCGTGACGGTGAACAGTTCGGGCAGTTCCACCCGGAACGCCACCGTTATATCGGCATCTTTGGAAACGATGCAGCCGTTTTCCACCGTGAACAGTGGAAACTTGTTTTCCAGCGTGGTAGCTTTTAATATATTTCTCATTTCGATGCTTGTTTCTGATTTTTAGTGAATAA
>OOCA01000307.1_pt1 | contig 36229 bp, 46 predicted proteins | sample 1671591 | NCBI WGS metagenome assembly OOCA01 (sample SAMN06348172, study PRJEB24527) | human gut metagenome | biome: human gut; feature: ankylosing spondylitis patient; material: feces | host: Homo sapiens | place: China | collected 2015-10 | reverse complement strand
TTATTCACTAAAAATCAGAAACAAGCATCGAAATGAGAAATATATTAAAAGCTACTACGCTGGAAAACAAGTTTCCACTGTTCACGGTGGAAAACGGGTGCATCGTTTCCAAAGATGCCGATATAACGGTGGCGTTCCGGGTGGAACTGCCAGAACTGTTCACCGTTACGGCAGCCGAATACGAAGCGATACATTCCGCTTGGAACAAGGCGGTAAAAGTGCTGCCTGATTACAGCATTGTACATAAACAGGACTGGTTCATCAAAGAAAACTATGCGCCTGACATCCAAAAGGATGATTTGAGTTTCCTTTCCCGTTCATTTGAAAGGCATTTCAATGAACGACCGTTCTTAAATCATACCTGCTACCTGTTCCTGACGAAAACCACAAAGGAACGCAGCCGGATGCAGAGTAATTTCTCCACCCTTTGCCGGGGCTTCCTTGTCCCCAAAGAGATAAAAGACAAGGAAACGGTCACAAAGTTTCTCGAAGCGGTGGGGCAGTTTGAAAGCATTATGAACGATAGCGGTTTCATTACCCTTACCCGACTGAACTCGGACGAAATCACCGGAACAAGGGAAACGGCGGGTATCGTGGAGAAATACTTTTCACTCTCACAGACCGATACCACCACACTGAAAGATATTTCGCTGGGTGCTGACGAAATGAAGATTGGCGATGATATTCTTTGTCTGCATACCCTTTCGGATGCGGAAGATATGCCGGGAAAAGTGGGAACTGATACCCGCTATGAAAAGCTATCCACCGACCGGAGCGATTGCAGGTTATCTTTTGCTTCTCCGGTGGGCGTACTGCTTTCCTGTAACCATATATTTAACCAGTACATCTTCATTGACGACCATACGGAGAACCTGAAACAGTTTGAAAAGATGGCTCGCAATATGCACTCGCTTTCCAAATACAGCCGTGCCAATCAGATAAACAAGTCTTGGATTGAGGAATATTTGAATGAAGCGCATTCACAGGGGCTTATCTCCGTGCGATGCCATTGCAATATCATGGCATGGAGTGACGACCGGGACGAATTGAAGCACATTAAAAATGATGTGGGGTCACAGCTCGCACTTATGGAGTGCAAGCCACGCCACAACACCACCGACACGCCGACCCTGTTTTGGGCGGGAATACCCGGCAATCAGGCGGACTTCCCGGCGGAAGAAAGTTTCTACACCTTTATTGAACAGGCTCTTTGCCTGTTTACCGAAGAAACGAACTACAAGAGTTCGCTTTCTCCCTTTGGTATCAAGATGGTGGATAGGGTCACGGGAAAGCCGTTGCACATTGACATTTCAGACCTGCCCATGAAAAAAGGTATCATTACCAACCGCAACAAGTTCATACTTGGGCCGAGTGGTAGCGGCAAGTCATTTTTTACCAACCACATGGTGCGCCAGTATTACGAACAAAATGCACACGTCCTGCTGGTCGATACCGGAAACAGTTATTTAGGTCTGTGTGAAATGATAAATAGGAAAACGCACGGGGAAGATGGGATTTACTTTACCTATACCACCGAAAACCCGATAGCGTTTAATCCTTTCTATGTTGAAGATGGGATATTTGACATCGAGAAAAAGGAAAGTATCAAAACGCTTATCCTGACCCTGTGGAAAAGGGATGATGAAGCACCCACACGGGCGGAAGAAGTGGCTTTGTCGAACGCTGTAAGTTCCTATATCGAACTGATTACTAAGGACAGTTCGGTTACTCCCTGCTTCAATACATTCTACGAGTATGTGAAAACCGATTACCGGGAACACCTGCAAGAAAAAAACGTCCGGGAAAAGGATTTCGATATAGATAACTTCCTGAATGTATTAGAACCTTACTACAAAGGGGGCGAATATGATTACCTGCTGAACTCCGACAAAGAGCTTGATTTGCTGCATAAACGCTTCATTGTCTTTGAATTGGATAATATCAAAGACCACAAAATTTTATTCCCGATTACTACGATTATCATCATGGAAGTATTTATTTCCAAAATGCGTAAACTAAAGGGTATCAGAAAATTAATATTGATAGAAGAAGCGTGGCTGTGACATGTAAGTCTTGTATGTGATTGTTTAACGTTCCATTCCACGGGTTGGAAATAGAATGATTAAACCTGTTGTTTCGTCAACAGTAGCCTATGGGAACGTGCGATATTAAGTAATGAACTCGTGCGCTAACAGAACCAACAATGAAGCCCTTCCGCAAGGAAGAGTCTGAACCGTGAGGGGATGACAATTGCCGTTAGTATCGAATGGCAGGGGAGCTAGGCTGAATGGTATGAATAACGTAATGTGAATCGTCGATAAACGTCGTAACTTCGAATGAGCTGCTAATGATACTGGGCTCTAACCCAAAAGGGACGCAGTCGGATAACCTTCTCCATGCTAAGGTTACACGAACATAATGACTGCCGGCGGATAGACGGATTCTAACCCATTCATTTGTCATATACAAGAAACATGGTAAACCCGTATTTCTCCTGTGTAACAGCAGGTAAGCAGACCGTAAGTGAAGCCGAATGGAATGCGGGCAGAGGAATGCGGAAAAAGCGAATGCCATCCTGTAACGGGGTGGATAGGGGTTGAAACATCACCTCACACGAAAGTGGGCTGACTTCTGCATGGTGGTAGTTTTACAAGAAACTTTTAGAACTTATTTAAAGAAGAAAAGCAAATGAACGAAATTAAAACATCGTGTGCATCTACTGACCAGAAATGGAACACTTGGGACAGCATAGACTGGAACAAGTGCGAGATAGCGGTTAATAAGCTACAAGCACGTATTGTAAAAGCTCAGAAAGAAGGTAAACATGGCAAGGTGAAAACTTTGCAGTGGGTACTGACGCATTCGTTTTACGCTAAGGCTTTAGTAGTAAAACGTGTTACATCAAACAGTGGCAGTGACACTGCGGGTGTTGACAAAGTTACGTGGTCAACTCCAAATGCCAAATTCAAGGCAATTGGTGAACTGAAAAGAAGAGGCTATACGCCCCAACCACTAAGGAGAGTTAATATTAAAAAGAGTAATGGCAAATTACGCCCTTTAGGTATTCCTACAATGAAAGACAGGGCAATGCAAGCACTATATCTGCTTGCGTTGGAACCTGTATCAGAAACAACTGCCGACAGTAACTCTTATGGATTCCGCAAAGAAAGAAGCACTGGTGACGCTAGAGAACAATGTTTTTGTGTTCTCGCTAAAAAGGCTTCTCCCAAATGGATTTTAGAGGGTGACATCAAAGGATGTTTTGACCACATCAGTCATGACTGGCTATTGAATAACATCCCTATGGATAAAGTGATGTTACGAAAATGGCTCAAATGTGGCTTTGTCTTCAATAAGGAACTATTTCCGACTGAAGAGGGAACTCCGCAGGGCGGTATCATATCGCCAACTCTTGCTAATATGACACTGGACGGTCTGCAAACAATGCTTGCAGAAAAGTATCACAAGAAATTTGTAAACAGGACGATTTATTACCCTAAAGTGCATCTTGTACGTTATGCCGATGATTTCATTATCACAGGCAGGAGCAAGGAAGCTTTGGAAGAAATCAAACCGTTAGTAGTGGAGTTTCTCAAAGTACGGGGGCTTACCCTATCAGAAGAGAAAACGAAGATAACTCACATAGACGAAGGATTTGATTTTCTTGGGTACAATATCCGAAAATACAATGGTGTACTTTTAATCAAACCGTCCAAGAAAAGCTTAAAAAGATTCATGGAGAAAATCCGAGGTATCATTGATTCCAACAAAGGAAGTAAACAAGAATCCCTAATAAGACTTCTTAATCCTGTAATTGTCGGGTGGGTAAATTATTATAAGAACTGTGTAGCATCAGATACGTTCAGGAAAGCTGATTACTTGATATTTGAAAAGTTATGGCAATGGGCTCAAAGGCGACATCCCAAGAAAGGAAAATATTGGATTGCCAGCAGATACTTCACACGAATAAAGAATCGTAACTGGTGCTTTGTGGCGGATTTTAAAAAAGGTAAGACTGACGATAGGATTGCCCTTAAAAGATTGTACGATACAAAGATTACCCGATACGTAAAAGTGAAAGGTGAAGCTAATCCTTTTGACCCGGATTGGAAGGAATATTTTGAAAAACGTAAGACTTACAAAATGCTCCAGTCGCTCAATGGTAGAAAATCATTGCTGTACATGTGGGAAAAACAGAATCATGTATGTCCCATATGTGGAGAACCCATAAACAAGGAGCACTCGTGGGGAACTAATGAAAGAATTGTCAATGGTAAGAAAGTCAATTTCTTAGTACATGACAGTTGCAGAAGAAAAGTCATTCAACTAAATAAATGTAACAATGAGCTGGTTTCTAATGAATAGAAATTTAACACCGCTTGAGCCGTATGATTGGAAACTTTCAAGTACGGTTCTGAGGGGGGAAAGGGGCAGTAATGCCCCTGACCTACCCGGCAAAGCGATTGCATCGGCGAATATGGCGGATTACATAAAATATTTGTACAAAACCGTTAGAAAGTATTTCGGTGAAGCGATTGTAGTTACCCAAGAGGTCGAGGATATTATATCTTCTCCCATTGTAAAAGAGAGTATTATAAACAATTCAGATTGTAAGATACTGCTCGACCAACGGAAGTACCTGAACAAGTTCGATAGCATACAGAACCTTTTAGGGCTGACCGACAAGGAACGTTCGCAGGTGCTTTCCATCAACCTTGCCAATCATCCGAACCGGAAATATAAGGAAGTTTGGATAGGCTTAGGCGGCACACAGTCAGCCGTATATGCCACAGAAGTGAGTTTGGAAGAATATTACACCTACACCACCGAAGAAACGGAAAAGATGGAGCTTTTCGCCTTGTCTGAAAAGTTGGGCGGCAACCTCGAACTTGCCATCAAACGGCTTGCTGAAAGCAAGCGCAATCCCGAAAAATAATCAATCAACAATTTAAAATCAATCAGTATGAAATATTTAAAATTCTTGTTTCCGGTGCTGTTATGCACCTTGTTACTGGGGCTTTCCTCCTGTAAGGAAACAAACATCGACCGTCTTAGGGCGATGCGTGGCGACTGGGAAAGCGTGAAAAACCGTCCGGCGTTCTCTCTTTTTGAGGAAAACGGACATTACCGGGTAATGACCTATCGAAAGACTTACCGGGGGACTATCCAAACGGAAACCTATCAGATTTCAGAACAGGACGGAAACCTGTTCATTGAAACCGGGCTTTCCGTCCTTTTGACCTACGACAAGGAGAACGACCGGATTCTGCTTTCACCCGGCGGAGAATACAAACGAAGTAACCAACCAATAAAGAAATAAGCGTATGAGAACAAAGATTATAATGCTGCTCGTTCTATGCAGCCTGTTTGCCGGAAAGGTAAACGCACAGTGGGTAGTGAGTGACCCCGGAAATTTGGCGCAAGGGATTATCAATGCGTCAAAGAACATCGTGCAGACATCATCCACAGCCCAAACAATGATAAAGAGCTTTCAGGAAACCGTAAAGATTTACCAACAGGGTAAGGAATACTACGACAGGCTTAAATCCGTGCATAACCTTGTCAAAGATGCCCGGAAAGTGCAAAAATCCATCCTGCTTATCGGGGAGATTTCCGACATCTACGTGAACAGTTTTCAAAAGATGCTTTCGGATGAGAACTATACACCGGACGAACTTTCCGCCATTGCCTACGGATATACCCAACTGTTGCAGGAAAGTTCCGATGTGCTGGAAGAAATGAAAAGCGTGGTGAACATCAACGGGCTTTCCATGTCGGACAAGGAACGCATGGATGTTATCGACCGAACGTATAACGCCATCAGGAACTACCGGGACTTGGTGAGTTACTATACCCGCAAGAATATTTCTGTTTCCTACCTGCGGGCGAAAAAGAAAAAGGACACCGACCGGGTAATGGCTTTGTATGGTTCGGCGGATGAACGTTACTGGTAACTTCTAAAAATAAGTAGTATGTTATTAGCAATCGAATTTGATAACCTGCATCAGATTTTACGAAGTCTGTACACGGATATGATGCCGTTATGCGGGAACATGGCGGGGGTAGCCAAAGGAATAGCGGGACTGGGGGCTTTGTTTTATGTGGCTGCCAAAGTATGGCAGTCGCTCGCCAGTGCCGAACCGATAGACGTTTATCCGCTCCTGCGTCCCTTTGTGATTGGCTTCTGTATTATGTTCTTCCCCACATTCGTATTGAGTACAATTAACAGCGTGATGTCGCCAGTAGTCAAGGGGTGTAACAATATGCTCGAAACGCAGACTTTCGATATGAACGCCTACCGGGAACAAAAGGACAAGCTGGAATATGAAGCGATGGTGCGCAATCCGGAAACGGCTTACCTTGTTTCGGATGAAGCATTTGATAAACAGATTGACGAATTGGGATGGTCTGCCAAAGATATTGCCACAATGGGCGGTATGTACATGGATAGGGCAGCCCACAATATCAAGCAATCCGTCCGGGACTGGTTCAGGGAACTTTTGGAACTGCTCTTTCAATCGGCAGCCCTTGTGATAGATACTATCCGAACCTTTTTCTTGATTGTCCTTGCCATACTGGGTCCGATAGCCTTTGCCATCAGTGTATATGATGGCTTTCAGGCGACACTGACCCAATGGATAACAAGGTATATTTCCGTTTACCTGTGGCTGCCCGTTTCAGACCTGTTCAGTTCCATTCTTGCCCGAATACAGGTGCTTATGCTCCAAAAGGATATTCAAGAGCTATCAGACCCCAATTTCATACCGGACGGAAGTAACAGTGTGTACATCATTTTTATGATAATCGGTATCATCGGTTACTTCACCATCCCCACCGTATCAAACTGGATTATTCAGGCGGGCGGAATGGGCAACATGAGCCGGAATATAAACAGTGCGGCTAACAAGACAGGTAGCGGTGTCGGGGCAGTGGCAGGAGCAGCCACCGGGAACGCTGGCGGCAGGGTCGGCGGTAAACTAATCAAAAGTAACCAATAATTAAAAATCAAGATGGAATTTAAAAGTTTAAAGAACATTGAAACCAATTTCAAACAGATACGTCTTTTCGGTATTGTGTTTGTCGTCATGTGTACCCTGATAACGGGTTATGCCGTTTGGAACTCCTATACATTTGCCGAAGCGCAACGGCAAAAGATTTACGTCTTGGATGGCGGTAAATCGTTGATGCTTGCGCTTTCGCAAGACCTCTCGCAAAACCGTCCGGTCGAAGCAAGGGAACACGTGAAGCGTTTTCACGAACTCTTTTTCACATTGTCCCCGGATAAGAACGCTATCGAAAGCAATATCAAACGGTCGCTGTTCCTTGCCGACAAGAGCGCATTCAACTATTATCGTGACCTTTCGGAAAAAGGGTATTATAACCGTATCATTTCGGGCAATATTAGCCAGACCATACGGATAGACAGCGTTTCATGCAATTTCGATGTGTACCCGTATGCGGTGGCGACTTATGCCCGGCAAATGATTATCCGTGAAAGCAGCGTGACCGAGCGAAGCCTTGTCACCCGTTGCTGGTTATTAAACGCTGTGCGCTCGGATAATAACCCGCACGGCTTTATCATGGAAAACTTCGAGATAACGGAAAACAAGGATTTGAATACCATAAAGCGGTAAACCATGATACGGAAAATTCTCTCTCCGGTGAATCAGGCGATTACCCATGTGCAGGACTGGACGGATGAAAAACTCCGCCACCTGTGCGGGGGCATGACACCGGAAATAAGGCTGGCGGTAATCCTTTTTATGCTCCTGTTCTTCGGCGGGTTATCCATCTACTTTACGGTATCATCCATTTACCGGATAGGAAAAGAGGATGGCGAAACCATACGGATAGAACATATCAGGCAATTACAGCTACAAGGTAAAGACAGTACGAACATTTTTAATCAGTCAGACAATGGAAGAAAAAGAAGTAAGGAATGAAGTTCCCGCACCGGAAACGGCAAGGGGCAAGGAACCTGAAAAACAGGAAAAGGAGAAAAAGGAACTGACCCCGCAGCAGATACAGCAACGAAAGAAGATGCTGGTTTATCCGATTATGGGACTGGTTTTCTTGGGGGCTATGTACCTGATTTTTGCACCGTCTGACAAAGACGAAACAAGGGTGGAAAGCGTGGGCGGCTTTAACGCCGATATTCCCCAACCCAAAGGGGACGGGATAATCAGCGATAAAAAGACAGCCTACGAACAGGAGCAGATGGAGAACAAACAGGCGGACAAGATGCGCTCCTTACAGGATTTTGCCTTTTCGCTCGGAGAGGAAAACGAAAAGGGGGACGATTTGAACCTGATAGAGGATGCTCCGGCGGAAAAACCGAAAACCAATGTAATAGATTTCGGGGCGGGTGCGCCGAACAATAGCCGTTCCTCCATCCAATCATCGGCGGCAGCTTACCGGGACATGAACCGTCAGTTAGGCAGTTTCTACGAAACGCCGAAAGAGGACAAGGAAAAAGAGGAACTCAAACGTCAGGTGGAAGAACTCACTGCCCGGCTCGATGCCAAAGAAAACGGGGCGGGCAGCATGGATGAACAGGTGGCTCTTATGGAAAAGTCCTACGAACTGGCGGCAAAGTATATGAACGGCGGACAACCGGAACAGATAACGCAAGTTACGCCATCCGCACCTGTTCAGGGAAGTGGAAACGCCACACCTGTAAAAGCGGTATCGGACAGGACGGTTTCAGGATTGCAGCAACCCATGAGCAATGCCGAATTTATCGCCGAATACAGCAAGCCACGCAATTACGGGTTTAATACGGCGGTCGGCAGCAGCTATTCAATGGGAAAGAACACTATCCGGGCGTGCATCCATCACGACCAAACACTGACGGACGGGCAGACCGTCAAACTCCGGCTGTTGGAACCGTTGCAGGCGGGCAATGTGATTGTCCCCAAAAACAGCCTTGTATCGGGAAGTGCCAAAGTACAGGGTGAACGGCTCGATATATTGGTGTCCTCGCTCGAATATGCAGGCAATATCATTCCGGTGGAACTTGCCGTGTACGACAGTGACGGGCAAAAGGGGCTTTCCGTCCCCTCGTCACTGGAACAGGAAGCGGCAAAAGAAGCGATGGCGAATATCGGCGCCGGGCTGGGAACGAGCATTTCCTTTGCGCAAAGTGCCGGGCAGCAGGTCGCAATGGATATTACAAGGGGCTTGATGCAGGGCGGGTCGCAATACCTTGCCAAGAAGTTCAGAACGGTAAAAGTACACCTCAAAGCGAACTATCAGGTGATGCTTTACGCCAAACAGCAATAATCTATTTATCAATTATCAACCATAAAAATTTCAATCCAAAATGAAAAAGTTAATGATTTTATTCGCTCTTATCTTGGGCGTGGTTTCAGTGAAAGCACAAAGTAACGATTTGTATCAGGGCATTACAAAGAAGCTCCCTTACCGTCAAATGGTGACACCTTACGGCGTACAGGTGACGTTTGCCAAAACGGTACATATCATTTTCCCCTCTGCGGTTAAGTACGTGGATTTAGGCAGTAACTATATTATTGCCGGAAAAGCGGACGGTGCGGAAAACGTTGTCCGGGTAAAAGCCACGACAGAGGGCTTTCCCGGTGAAACCAATTTTTCCGTTATCTGTGAGGATGGCAGCTTTTACAGTTTCAATGCCAAATACGCACATGAACCGGAAATGCTGAACATCGAAATGAAAGATTTCTTGGAGAATGAGGACACAACGGATTTCAGCCACACCCGGATGAATATTTATTTTCGTGAACTGAAGAACGAAAGCCCGCTTTTGGTAAAGCTGATTATGCAGTCCGTCTACAAGAACAATGACCGGGAAATAAAGCATTTGGGATGCAAGCGTTTCGGGGTGCAGTTCTTGGTAAAGGGTATTTATTCGCATAACGGGCTGTTCTACTTCCACACACAAACAAGGAACAGTTCAAACGTGCCGTTTGATACCGATTTTATCCGTTTCAAGATTGTGGATAAGAAAGTAGCCAAAAGAACGGCTATTCAGGAAACGGTGATTGACCCAGTACGGAGCTATAACGAAATACTGGTTATCGGTGGTAAAAGTACCGTCCGTACCGTGTACACCGTCCCACAGTTCACCATACCGGATGATAAGGTCATGGTTATTGAACTGGTGGAAAAGAACGGGGGCAGACACCAAACCATCCGGGTGGAAAACTCGGATGTCGTGGCGGCAAAAGTGATTAACGAACTTAAAATCAAATGAACATGAAAAGGATATGTTGTATTATATCCCTTTTTGTGCTGTGCCTGACTTTCAACCAGGCACACGCACAAAGATGTCTGCCGGGAATGAAAGGCTTGCAGGTTACGGGCGGCATGGCGGACGGCGTTCACTGGAACAGTAAAAGCGATTTCGCTTATTACTTCGGGGCTGCCATGAGTACCTATACCAAAAACGGGAACAGGTGGATTATCGGCGGAGAATACCTCGAAAAGCATTACCCCTACAAGGATTTGCAGATACCAGTCAGCCAGTTTACAGGTGAGGGCGGTTACTACCTGAATTTTCTTTCAGATAGGAAGAAAACCTTTTTCCTCTCGCTGGGTCTATCTGCCCTTGCCGGGTATGAAACAAGTAACTGGGGCGATAAATTGCTGCCCGATGGCTCTACCCTGACCGATAAGGACGGTTTTGTCTATGGCGGTGCGCTGACGCTGGAACTGGAGAGTTACATTACCGACCGGGTGGTGTTCCTGATTAACGCACGGGAAAGATGTCTGTTCGGTTCTTCCGTTGGAAAGTTCCACACACAGTTCGGTATCGGTCTAAAGATAATCATGTGATAAACTAACCTATTATATATAATGTATATGAGAAAGATTTTAAGCCATATTTTGATGGGCTGCTATGTAATGGCCGCCATCTTATTTGTGGGTGCGTGTAATGACGATGTGGATATACAGCAGTCTTACCCGTTCCGTATTGAAACGATGCCTGTACCGAAGAAATTAAAGGTGGGTGAAACGGCGGAAATACGCTGCCAGCTTCACCGGAACGGACGGTTTGAGGAAACAAAGTATTTCATCCGTTATTTCCAGCCGGACGGGGCAGGAACGCTGAAAATGTCCGATGGGACGGTTTTACTTCCGAATGACCTGTACCCGCTTCCGGATGAAACATTCCGGCTTTATTATACTTCCGCATCAACCGACCAACAGACGGTAGACGTGTATTTTCAGGATAGCTTCGGGCAGGTGGAACAACTTACGTTTTCATTCAATAATGACAATAACAAGGAAGAAGAAAACAAATAAAGTAAAAAGAGTATGGTTAAAATAGAATTGGATATAAACGGTATTTCATTCTTTGTAAATACCACATGGAAAACAGATGCAGTTCCGGCAGTCGGTGACATTGTGATAGTGGATAAAGAAAGCATTTCCCAATTTGACCGGGCGGAATTAAGAAAAACACCGTCCAATCAGACTTTCAAATGGGCGGATGAAGAAGATGATGCACCCGTGCTGGAATGGTTCGATTATGACAATGAAATGGTTGTCAAAAAACGGACGTGGAAATTTGATGCCGAAGATGAAGAAATGGTATGTGTTCTGAAAGTTTCCTTTCTGCACCATGAGGAATAATAGTACATTATCTTTATGGTATGTAATATCCTCGTGGCTTTGATTGCCTTTTACCTGCTGGTTGGTTGCTGGTGTTGGTATGAAATGAAACACGCTCCAACCGATAAAGAACTATGGGGCGAAGAATTGGAATGATACGTTATGCGTAACGTTATGATAGATAATCCGGCGGGTATTTCCCGGCGGGTTATCTTTTTTATAGGGAATGGAAACTGGTTTCTTTGCTATCTTTCTTTGTCCGCTTCGGCTCACAGAAAAAAAGTAGCGGCGGCAAAGGCAGCGAAGAAAAAGCCGGAAGGCAATATCCCCCGCTAAAACCCGGCGATTTGCAATCAAACAGAACGAATGCTTTAATTTTAAAATTAATGCCATATCTTTGCCAATTGTAGAGTTTAAAGTATAATATCCACCTTTAAAATGAATACAACTATGCCGGAAAACATTATTGACGATTTACGCCAGACTCTCCACGAGAGTATCAATGCTAAGATATTGCAATCGTCTGATCACTTTTTCAAGCAGGGCGAACAGGCGAAAGTATACGGAGTACGAATGTACGACGTTGGTAAAATCGCTAAAGAGTTTTATAAAAAAGTCAGCGTGTTGCCAAAGGCGGAGATATTCGCATTGTGTGGAACATTGTGGCAATCGGGTTATCTCGAAGAAGCAGTAATAGCGTGTGAATGCGCTTATTCACTCAAAGCGCAGTACGAGCCGGAAGATTTTGAAGTGTTTGAATACTGGCTGTCAACACATGTCGATAATTGGGCTTCGTGTGATACGCTTTGCAACCATTCCATCGGCACGCTTATAGAGCAATATCCGCAATACCTCTCCCGGCTGAAAGCATGGACCGCTTCGGAAAACCGATGGGTACGCCGGGGTGCGGCAGTAACACTGATTATTCCCGCCAAAAAAGGATTGTTCTTTCAGGATATTCTTGATATTGCCACAACTTTGCTCCACGATCGGGATGACTTGGTGCAAAAAGGATATGGCTGGATGCTGAAAGCGGCAAGCGAAGCATACCGGGAAAAGGTGTTCGACTTCGTTATTTGCCACAAAGCCACCATGCCCCGAACGGCACTGCGCTATGCCATTGAGAAGATGCCGGCCGATATGCGGGCGGAGGCTATGAAGAAATAGAAAGTTTCCATATTGGTATAATTTAAAATGAGTTATCAGATAATCAAAAGTGAAAGCAGCACAATGAAAATAAAAGCCATGCAAAACAGGTAAACGGCAGAGATAAACAGCCGGAGAAAGAACCTGACTATATAAAAGCCTACGATTAGGGCTATCCACGCTCCGGTGGTGCTGGCAGCTACCTGATAGATGATAAAAGCCAGTATTACCCACCTTAAAACGGTCTTTGTGTTATTATATACTTTCATTGTCTTGGTGTGTTATGGGTGGATTGCTCCACCCGGTTAGTAATCAGGCGCAACGGAAAACAAAACCGTTATCCATCCAGTAATCAGTCATAAACAGGTCACGGGCAAAAGCCGAATAATCAAAGTAGGTCTTTGCGAACTCCGGCAGTTCGTAACATTCCTCTACGATTTCATAGGCGTAATCTTCCTCGTCTTTATATTCTCCCTGATACTCATCCTCAAAAGAAGAAATAAGGTCGTCCGCATCTTCTTCGCTTATATCGCTGTTATGGTGGTCACACCATACGAAAAAGGCTTCCTGCTGTGTTTCGCTTAGCTGCTCGATGGCGTCCCGCAATTCAAAGAACTTTTCAGAAAGCCAGCTTTCGGAAATCAGGGCTTCGGGTATGTCCTCGATGTCCTGAAACATAAATTCCGGGTCTTGCTCGTCCTTGTGCAGTTCCCGGCACGCTTCCAAAAACTCGTCCTTATCCGAATAGTCCGAAAGGTCTAACCACTTGCCGAAAAGTGAACCGTTGTTATACTTGTTGTAAGTACCTACATAAACTCTTGCTTCTGATAATGTTACTGTTTCCATGACTTTTGTATTTTAATTGTTTACATCGCTTGTCGCCCACCACATAAATTTTTCCTTTAACTGAATGGGAACATTGTCTTTTCAAAGGTTCGGGAATGGTACAGGGCAAATTATTATTTATGAAATACTACCCGCAGGTGTGGAGATTTTTAAAAAATAATTTGAACAGTAACAGGCACGGATATACCTTTGACAATGTTCCAATCAGTTTTAGGGAAAATTTTTCTCTTGTTTAAGAGGATAGAAACAAAAGCCATCAGGCTTTTTGTATTGGGTAATGAGAGAGTAAAAAAAGGGCTTATAAAAGCCCCTCGTCTGCAAAACTGTAATAGCTTTCTTCTGTCAGGATGATATGGTCTAACAGGTGTAAATCCAAGACCTTGCAGGCTTCTTTAATTTTTGAGGTGATTTGATTGTCCGGTTCGCTCGGACGTAGATTGCCCGATGGGTGGTTATGTGAGAGGATTATGCCCGAAGCATGGACTTTTAAGGCAGTTTGCAGGATAATTTTCACATCCATTACTGTTTCAGCCATACCACCTTTAGAGATAAAGGAAACACCTAAAGCCTTATTTGCCCGATTGAGGAACATTACATAACTTTCTTCGTGGTGTTCCATACATTCGGAATAGAAAGGTTTTAAGTAAGAATAAGAAGTTTCAGAAGAGAGTATTTTCATTCTTTCGGATGCTTTTACATTGTCTTTATAAGAGATAGTGATTTCCGGCATGGTAAATTCTGTTGTTTTCATGACTACTGAATTTTAAATTAAACAATAAGAAATTTTGCCGGACACCCACAGTTTGGCGGGGACTTCAACCATATCTTTTCAAAAAATACGACCCGTAGGTGTGGAGATTTTTTAGAAAACCGGAACGGCTCGGATTTGGTATTTGTCCTCGCCGGGCTGTAACTTTGCTAAAATTTGTGATTGAGATACATTACTTTAGGGAACTGAAAAAGGGGTATCACTGGTGACACCCCTTAGACAACCGAATACCTTAAACAGTTATTCATCATAGATTCTATATCCTATCGGTTTGCGTGGCTTCGGTTCAGGCTTGCTTAATAACTGGGTCAATGCTTGATAAACTTCGCTGAATTGTGCATCAGTGCTTATTTCCAGTTCCTCGATACGTTTCAGCAATTCTTCGTAGCCGATTACCATTTGGCGCATAAGGACAAACGCCCGCATGATGGATATATTCACGTCTATGGCGGTCTGACTGCGCAACACGCTGCTAAGCATAGCAACCCCCTGTTCTGTGAAACAATCGGGAAGTACATAGCTGTGTTTCAGGCTCTCCGGCAACTGGTCACAATTTGTGACCAGTTCGTCCCATTCCTCTTTCGTCATGGTAAAACGGAAGTCAGTCGGGAAGCGTTTTTCATTACGTTTCACCGCTTGTTTCAATACTTTGGTCTGTACTCCGTAAAGTTCTGCCAAATGAAAGTCAAGCATTACACGGTAACCCCTGATTTCAAAAATTTTGTTCTGAATGATTTGTAAGTCCATAATTCTATTATTTATAAATTAAACATGGTTTCCATATCTTTGAATTGCCCGGAAATAGCGGACATATCACTGCCTATCTTGTTTTCCGTAAAGCAAGTGACTGAAAGCGTACTTTTCAAAAGGCTATGTCCCAATATTTTGGCTGCGGTTTCAAGGGGAATGCCGTTTTCCGAAGCTATCGTAGTGGCAAACGTCCGGCGGGCGGAAAAGGTGGTGATAGTTTTGCTTATGCCACATTCAGAAGCTATTTCCCGTAACCGGATATTCATTACAGGCAAGGGAAAAAGCGGAAACAATCCGCCGTCCTCTTGTTGCCCTTTGTATTTCTCAATTATTTTATAAGGAATATCCAACAGGGGAATAGTACGGGGAAAACGGGTCATAGGAACATATATTCGCAAATAGTGGCTACCACTGGGTAACGTCATAAGTTGCTCTGCACGTAGCTTTTTTAAATCTTCATAAACCAGCCCGGTGAAGCAGGAGAATACAAAAACATCACGGACTTTTTCAAGACGTTCGGAAGAAAGTTTAGCCTTTAAAAAGGCGGTTAGTTCTTCACGGGTCAGATACTCTTTATGATACTGTCTTTTCATGTGCTTATTTGTTTTAAAATGAATAATAAAAGGTAGAGAACCTGCCGTTTTAACGGCAAGTTCCTTGTTTGAATGGTTACAGGGCTTCTTTATAAATCTTCTCGATACCGACAAATTTCTTATCAAGTCCCTGCATATCGTTACCTATCTTATTATTGGTAATGCGGGCGTAAATTTGCGTGGTTTCTATATTGGTGTGTCCCAGCATTTTGCTGACCGTTTCGATGGGAACGCCCTTTGCAAGCGTGGTTGTGGTCGCAAATGTATGGCGAGCAAGGTGAAATGTCAAGTTCTTTTTAATCCCGCAAACGTCCGCTATTTCTTTCAAATACGCATTAAGTTTTTGATTGCTGATTACCGGAAGTACCTTACCGTTCGGCAGCTTGCCCTTATACTTCTTCAATATCATTTTGGGAATATCCAGCAAGGGAACATTTACGTCCGTATTGGTTTTTTGACGTTTGGTGATTATCCATAACTTGCCATCAAATGATTTGCGTATATTCTCTTGGGTAAGGTTGGCGACATCCACATAAGCCAAACCAGTGAAGCGAGATGAGGTTAGTAAAGCAGGTTAAGAAAAGGGACGAAGAAGAAACGCAAAATGATTGAAATGAGCGGATTAACGAGTTTGTGCATTTTTGGAAATTACAAAAAAATGAAGAAAAACACAGACTGTCCGCTTCTAAATCGTTACCTGTAAGATAGGCTGAATTAGCCACGATTAGAAGACTTTACGCTGCTGTGAACGCGAAAATACCCCTTTATTCAGAAGAATAGATAAAGGATTGGTGGTTTTGGGTTCTTATGTGAGGTAAGGTGCTGGTTTTCATACTTAAAGATAATTTGAGAGTAAGTAATTTTGTAACTCAAAAACTATTGGTATGAAAACAGAAATGAACGTGCTTTTGCACATTAAAAAAACGGAGGCTGGCGAAGATGGTCTTTGTCCGCTCATGGGTAGAATTTCGGTAAAAGGGAAATCCGACTCTACGGCACAATTCGGGTGCAAAATCAGAATTGACCCGAAATTATGGAATGCGACATCGCAACGATGCACCGGGAAAAGTCGCATCTCAGTCAGAACAAACAGAGAGATAGAAACCTTGTTGCTCCTACTGCGCACACGCTTTAACGAGCTTTACGACTTAGGCGATAAGTTTACGGCACTCGATGTGAAGAACGCTTTTCAAGGTATTGCAGCGGCTCAAACAACGCTGCTCGGATTGTACCGCGAACACAACGACGAATATGCTTTGCGTGTCGGAGTCAATCGTGCCGCCAGCACCTACTACCAATATCGCAACACTTGTCGACTGCTTTCAGATTTTATCAGCACCAAGTACAAGGTTTCCGATGTGGCCGTCAAATCGTTGGACTGCTCTTTTATCGAAGCCTTCGATTATCATTTGCGGGTCAATGAGAAGCAAAAACCCGTTACGATACTCGGACACATCAACCGTCTGAAAAGCATAACCTACAATGCGGTTTACAAAGGTATTCTGACTGTTCACCCGTTTAAGGACTTTTCGCCCGAAAAGCCGGAGAAGAAACAACTCTATCTGACCGAAGAAGAGCTATCCAAGTTGATGAACACCACTTTTGATACACCAAACCGTAATTTCACACGGGATATGTTCGTTTTCTCGGCCATGACCGGGTTTTGTTATTGCGATATGTGCAAACTGACCGAATCGGATGTGAGAAAGGATAATGACGGTAATCTGTGGATAGAAACACACCGTCAAAAGACAGGTACACCCGAAAATGTCATGCTGTTGGACATTGCGATTAAGATTATGGAGAAGTACAAAGGTTTGGCGGAAGGTGGCAGGTTGTTCCCTATGCTGCATAACACGAGCATTAATCCGCACCTTAAAAAGATGGCAAAACAGTGTGGTATAGAGCGTAATCTTACTTTTCACATGGCGAGACACACGTTCGGAAGTCAAGTGTGTCTATCACAGGGAGTTCCCATAGAAACCGTCAGTCAGGCAATGGGGCATAAAAATATCTCCACGACCCAGCGTTACGCCAAAGTTACGAATGAAAAGATAGATCGTGATGTTACGGCATTGCATTTAAACATCGCTGAAAAATACGCTTTGAAAGGTATTGATGCCCCGCCATCAACCATTCTAAAGGATATGAGCAAGCGCAAAGTTCGACCAAGTAAAAAACTACAAATGCAGGAGGGAATATAAGATGAGAAGCACATTTAAAACGCTGTTTTATATCAACAGACAAAAAGCAAAAGCAGACGGCAGTTGTCCGGTCATGGGTAGAATAACCATCGACAGAAAGGTGAGCCAATATTATACGGGCGAAGATATTAACCCTGAACTTTGGGATGTGAAAACGGGCAGAGTTTTGATTAAAGGCAGAGAACCCAAAGAAAAGCAGCTACTCAAAGGCATTAATATCCGGCTCAATGAGTTGGAACAACACGCACAGGCGGCCTACAAGTCAATCGTCGATGTTATCGGCTATGTATCTTCCGAAATGGTGCGCAACGCCGTTACAGGCAGAGCACAAGCCAAAGAGACCCTTATCACTCTCATGGACGAACATAACGAAGAGTACGGAAAACGGGTTGGCATAGACCGTGTTCACCATACCTACGTGCGTTATTTAACCACACGAAAATATCTTTATAATTTCCTGCAATATAAATATGAGGTGGAGGATATACCGTTGCGCTCGCTCGATATGCAGTTCATTAAGGACTTTCATTTTTACCTCTCTACTGTACTGAGGCTAAAAACGATTTCGTTGAATGATTATCTGATCCTGCTCCGCAAAATGGGTCGGTTGGCTGTAAAGCAGCGAACCTTGAAGCGTGATCCGTTTGCAGGTTACAGGTTGGAAATACCCCCTATTAACCACCGCTACCTGACGGGTGAGCAACTCGACAAGATTATGAACGCCGACTTGCGGACTTATCGCCTGTGCCACACCCGCGACCTATATATTTTCGCTGTATTTACTGGTTTGGGCAGGGCGGAATTGGCACATCTTACTGCCGAACAAGTTGTTACGGAGAAAGACGGCTCGAAGTGGCTTTATATCAACCGCCAGAAAACAAAAGCCGAGTGTCGCATCAAACTGTTGGATATTCCGTTGCGGATTATGGAGAAATACAGAAGTGAGGGCGAGGGAAATAAAATCTTTTACGTTCCTCAAACCAGCAGCCTTTGTCGTAGCCTTAAAATCATAGAAGAGATGTGCCAGTTGGATTTTCATTTGACATTCTACACCGCGCGACATACGTTTGCAACCGAAACCTGCCTCTCGAACGGTGTTCCCATCGAAACAATCAGTAAAATGATGGGACACTCCAACATTCGCACCACGCAGATTTATGCGGAGATAACCAACCAAAAAGTTAGTAGGGACTTCGGCATACTCTCTAAAAAGACCAAAGATGCGTATGTTATTCCCGATGATAAAATGCCTTCCCGTGTCTATCAATGCGGCAGGTATCGTGGCTGGAAAGACGAGGCAACGCAGGAATAACAAAACAGAACGGTTGTAAGACCAAAATCTTACAGCCGTTCTGTTTTAAAGTGTTTGCGCAAGGCTATTCCAGAGCCTCTCGCAAATTTGCTTCGAGCAACTTTTGAACATCGCTCTGCCGGAAAAGAATCTTGCTACCTAACTGAACGTAGCCGATGATGCCGTTGTATCGCCACTCCTGGAGCGTCCGGCGACTAACCTTCAACCACTGCGAAACCTCTATATCCGTCAGGTAGCGTTCACCGTTCAATACGGGTCTGCACTCCTTCGCCATCCTCTCCAGCCCATCAAGCATACGGTCTAATGCGGCGAAAAACGCGATTACCTGCGGACTGTTTTTTGTCAATAGACCGTTGTTCGATTCAAAGCCTCCAAAATGATTATCCATGTTTCACCTCCTTGCCTTTGTAAAGTCGCTCAATCATTGCCTGCACATCTTCCGGTCTGTAAAAAACCTTGTGGGCAATCATCGTATAGCCCAACTCCCCTTTGTCGCGCAAGTATTGGAGTTTGCGTTTGCTTACATTCAGAATAACACAAACCTCCTGACTATCCAGCCATTGTCTCTTTTCATTGCCGTTGTACTCTTTACATATTGTTTCGACCCTTTGGGTTAAGGCCTCAAAGCGGTTCATCATCGCCTCAAAAGTACGGGCTTCAATATTTATTATCTCCATAGTAATTTATCTTTTTCTGTTCATACTATGATTACGGGATAACAAAGGTAAATCATTCTAATACAACATATATCACTCCTTTGGGGAGTGGTTGCTTTCGTCCGCACTTGTCTATACATAAAGTGCAAACGAATTGGAGCGGCGGTTAGATAAGCCGCTCTTTTCTACTCCCTGATGGTTCTATCCGGGAGTTATTGAGATGATTTTTCCACTGGCCGTATCTTATAATTTCTTCCTCTTTTATGCGGAATGCCTCTTTAAGCCGATGATGTGTTCGATTTCATGCGCGAAAGTATTTCCGTGTTCTTTACGCCAATGCAAGTTCGAGCCGCAGGGCGGGTTTCGTGAAAAATCTTCCTCTTTCCCTACGGGCGAGCGTATTTATTCCCGAAAAACTTGCATCGGCTAAACACTACACTTTCTCTGCCCCTGAAACTCGATCACTCATAACCGGCTCCGATAGGGCATAGCGTTTAAAAAAAAGTCAGAATTATGATACGGACAGCAGAAAAAAATAAGAAACAACGATTCTCAAACCTTCCAATCGGCATAGGTTCGATTTTGAAAATAGCTTTTGTGGTAGTGGGTTTTGCCCTTTGGGGTTGGTCGTTCGTGGCGATTATCGCAGGGCTATATGTGGCGTGGAACATCATTAAAGTTGCCGTGTCGTGCCTTATTTCGCTTGCCGTCATAATCGGCTTTATTCTCCTTTTGATAGTATTAATTTTCTAAAACAGTATAAACATGAAACCAAAGTATTTCAATTCGTTAGGCTCGTTGAACGAGTACGCAAACAACTATCCAAGCAACAGTTTTACAGTTGAGCACAACCCCCGAAAATGCGGATGCGACAGCGTTCGATGCAGTTTCGACATAGCAGACAAAGAGGATAACGACATTTTGGAAATCCTTGTCATTTGCCCCATTTGTGCCAGTAACCCCAAAAACAGTAATAGCCATGAAAGCAAGTAAAATGACCGTAAACGGCGTGTCGGTATGCGCCACGGGACAGGAGAATTACGAACGCTTCGAGGCGAGGCGTGGAAAATGGTTTTACCAATACGACTACCGCCACACAGACGGAGAACTGTTTTCGGTCGTATTGCCGACCCTTGACAGATGCAGGGAGTGCAGGGATGAATGGGTAGCCGATAAGGTGTTGCGCCAATCCTCAACACAGGAAATACGACAAAACGGCACAACTGTTTTGCACTCGACAGACGGCGTTTCCATTCCTGTAATTTTCAATAATCTGACAGGCAGAAATTCAGATACCTCCCACGATTACCGCAACTATATCAACGGCGTGGCAATTCCCGAAATGGGTTTTGAATTGGGCAATATTGAACTGATAGCGGACGGTGTAACCGTCAAGACAGGCACGATACGCAAATCATTGTAACACTTTAATAATAAATAGAATACTTACAAGAATGAAAACGAATGAAGTAAACGATAGCATTATAGGGAAACGCTGTAAATCAATATTCACAGGTTTAATGGTTACGGGAGTTATTGAAAGCATAAATATAACCCAGTATTCCGCAGAGGTAAAAGTTCGTTTTGATGAACCGCATAGATGGGGAGATGAAATGTACGAATATGATTGGTCGTCTGCTCGACTTGTAGACGAGTTCGGTTCGTTGCATCATCTGGAAATCATAGACGATAAATACGAAGCTATCAAAAGTTACATTTTCACAGTCCATAAAGGAGATTAACAGAATATTTACCAGTGATTATACGAATTGGCAAACGGTCAATCTGAAAGAATGGATTGACCATTACGAAAGTTCCCGATTTACTCCAATAGACGAATTTAGAGCCATTATTACCTCCGAGTATAATATGGACTGCCTGAAAGAGTGGCTCACAAACAACACCCCGATAACAGCAATAGAGACAATTTAACAAATTAAAAATCATTCAAATAATTACAATTATGACAGCAATTAAGAACAACAACGGCACAGCCGTAGCAACCGAGAACGTAACCACAGTAGCAACCGCAGTAGTGGCAAATAACCCCGACAACAAGGAGCGTAAAGCCGTAAACATCGCATCGGACTTGATAGAGCCGAGCAACTACAACGCCCGAAAGACATTTGATGCCGACGCACTGAAAGAGTTGGCGCAAAGTATCTCCGTTCATGGACTTATTCAGCCCATTACGGTACGGCGTAAGGGCGAAAAGGGCGAACATTACGAAATTATCTGCGGAGAACGCCGTTTCAGAGCGTGCCGACTGCTTAACCTTGCCGAAATACCCTGTATCATTCGGGAAGTAACCGACCAGCAGGCGTATGACCTCTCAATCTCTGAAAATCTGCAACGTGAGGACGTACCCCCGATGGAGGCGGCAGAGGCTTACAAACGCCTCATAGATACCAAGCGGTATGACATTGCAAGCCTTGCCATACAGTACGGTAAGAGCGAAAAACACATTTATCAGATGTTGAAGTTGTGCGACCTCATTAAAGGCATTGCAAACCTTGTAAGTGAGGGCAAACTGACCGCATCGGCAGGGATAGTTGTAAGCAAGTACGACAAAAAGATACAGGAGGATATTCTGAATGACCGTTTAGGCAAAGACGGTACAGGCGAATGGTGTCATATCTCCGCAAATATATTGGAGGGTAGAATACGGAACTGTTATACAAATAACCTCGACAACTACCATTTCGACAAAACAAAGTGTCTTAAATGCGCCCACAACTCAACCAATTTCGACCTATTCGCAGACGGTAGTGGTTGCGGAAAGTGTACCAATAAAAAATGTTTGTCCGACAAACTGACGGCGTACCTTGTCGAACAGGCGCAAGCCGTAGCCCTTGCCGACCCGAAACTCGTTTTTGTCGGGGAGCAGTACAGCCAGGACAACGAAGCAACCCAAATCATCAAAAAGGGCGGTTACGAATTTAAAAACGTGCAAACGTATAGCCTTACTTCGTACCCCACAGCCCCAACCGCACCGAAAGCCACCGACTACAAAAAGCCCGAAGATTTCGATAAGGCACAGCAGCAGTACGACAAGGAGCAGGAAAAGTACACCAAGCGGACGGCGCAACTCGATGAACTCAAAGAGCAGGGCAAAATTCGTGTGTACGCAAAAATCGACAGCAGTAACGTAAAATTGTACTACAAAGAGGTAGCCACCAAAGATACCAAGACCAACGCCCAACTGATTGCCGACCTTACCGCCAAAAGGGAGCGCAACAGCGAGATTGCGAATGAAAAAACCGCCGAAGATTTGAGGGATGTTTTGCGCAAGGAACAGATACCGCAGTCTGCATTTACCGCCGATGAAGAGACGGCAATGTATTTCTTTATGCTTTCCGCATTGCGCCGTCATAACTACAAAGCTATCGGGCTGAAAGAGAACGACTATTACGGTTTGTCAGACGAGCGAAAACTCAAAATCGCTCAATCGCTGACCGAAGAACAGAAAACAGTCGTGCGCCGTGATTATCTGTATAGCCACCTTACCAATGGCACAAATACCGTAAGTAACACCAAAGGCGGTATGATGTTGGCATTTTCAAAACAACACCTACCGGAAAAAACGGAAGCGGTTGTAGCCGCTCGCCAAGAGGAGTACGGCAAGAAAAACGCCCGATTGGACGAACGTATTGCAGGGCTGAAAGAGGCTGAAAAGAGAACCAAAGCCGACACCAGAGGCAAAAAGTCTGCTAAAATTGTCGAAAAAGTCGTCAAAGATGGAGCGGACACGACCGCCACAAAGTCAGAAACCACCATGCCGAAAGAGGCAACCCCCACCGTCGTAGCCGACAGTAAGACACTTGCCGTTATTACCAAAAGCCAACCAGCCACCGCAACGGTAGCGCAAGCGGTATAAACCGAGTATTAACAGGGGCGGAGTTTTCCGCCCCATAAATCACTATCCAAATGACACTATTCGTATTATTTCAAACAGACATATACAAATCGAGGGCAAGCCGTATATTTTTCGGTGTGTTCTCCACAGAGGCAAAAGCGATAGACCACGCCAAAGAAAATGGATTATACACCCACACGGCAGAGGTCGTAATCATTGAGTGCGAAACAGATAAATTCGGGGAGGTATGAGGATTGACGCATACATAGGTAATCCGATTATTGCCACCCAGCAGGATTATTACGAACTGGAGGAACTTTTGCACGAGATAGAACCCGCTTGCCACAGCGTACAACTCCGCACCGAGCGGTTAATCATCGAGAATATAAGCCGTCGCATGTTTCGTTATCCACACAATCCGACTATCCAATGGGTAGCCGACCGACTGCGCAAGATGGTTGAAAATGGGCTGTAAAAGCCTACAAATCTGATTTTAATTGAGAATATCCGGGCAGGGAAACCTTTGCCCGGACTTCTTTTTCCATGAGCCGTTAGCAGGCTTTATGCGGAGAAAAAGAAGCAAAAAGCCGAATGAAATGTTTCTGTATTCTAAAATGAAACATTATTCCTTAAGATGGTTAAGTTAATGCACAAAACTCAAAAATCTGCTCTAATGCGTTCTATCGAAATAATCTTTGAATAAAGTAGCTTTTTATGCTCATCATCCAATACAGGGTCAGCTTCACATAATTTTGGTAATTTACTGATATAATTCACAATTCCCATCCTTTGGTTTTCGAATTGAACTATTATATATGAAATATCTGTTATCCCAAATTTAAGCGTTTGTGCTTTCAAGAATGTATCTGGTTCAGGTTTTTTATCCTCAGAACCTCTCCACGTTGAGTATTCTGTTTCGCCCCATTTCCAAGTAATACCATCTTCTTCTTTCAAAATATATCTCCATTCATTTTCCTCGTAATTGCATTGTTCTTTCCCCTTATGCTTTCCTATATATTTTTTAGAGAACCCAAATAGGTTTAAGTTAGCATTAAGGGAAGACTTATACTCTTTAGATGGACTGTAAACTTTAATTGGATTCATGCTTAAATCAATGGAACTCAGTAATCCGGTAGCCATTTTCCCCTTAGAGTAAAGCTCATATTCCTTATAAAACTTTAACGAAGTAATAACCTCCTCATTGTTAATATATAAAATGGGATTGATTTGATTCTTCAATGCCCATTCTTTACTTAACCCAATAGCATGATGCCCATATCGCTTGGTAAATTCATCTGTTCTTGTCAGTGGTATATCGCAAAAACTTACCATAGGAATGCCAACGACTAAATTATCTTTATCTGTGGAAAAATCTTCTTTGCAGTAATTTGGAATAATTCCTTGTTTTAAAATCGACTTCAAACCATTGTAAGTGGTATAATGAAATAATGAAGATGTTCTATAATTTGACATAGGGAATAAATATTTACTGATTATCATTCGTTTCAATCTGCCTGCGTCCAGCCTCTATCTCCTTGACAAGTTCTTCTTCTGTCGGCAGGTAGGGCATAAATTTGGTGGCAAACAGGTTCTCGTTATCCTTCAATATCGAGTATTTTACGACGGTCTCATTTCTGTCGGCGCACAGAATGATGCCGATTGTCGGGTTATCGCCTTCGGGCTTTTTGAGATCATCGAACATACGGCGGTACATATCCATCTGACCGATGTCTTGATGTTTGAGTTGCCCCGCTTTCAGGTCGATCAGCAAAAAACATTTCAAAATATAGTTGTAAAAAACGAGGTCGATGTAGAAATGCTCCGTTTCGGTACTGATGCGGTATTGACGAGCAAAAAACGTAAACCCTTTGCCGAGTTCGAGCAGGAAGTGTTGCAGCTTGTCAATCAACGCACCTTCGATCTCCTTTTCGGTAGCAGATATAGGTTCCGGTATATCCAAAAATTCAAACACATAAGGGTCTTTGATAAAATCGGAAACCTGCAAAGTGTCGGTAGCTTTAGCAGGGAGTGTTTCATTTTTATCTTTTGACGATAAGAGTCGCTGATAATAAAATGTATTGATATTGCGCTCCAGTTGGCGAACGCTCCATGACTGTTCGGTAGCTTCTTTTAGGTAGAAGTTACGGGCATCTTTGTCATCGACTCTCATTATCAGTCTATTGTGGCTCCATGTCAATTTGCTACACACTGTGTAGCAAATCTCAGGGTCGGGATAGGTAAGGTAAAACTGCCTGAAATTCCGCAAATTGGCATACGAAAACCCTTTGCCGAACTCTTCGGTCAGGGCAATAGACAACTCTTTTAAAATCGCCTCACCATAAGCCGCCTTCTCTTTTCCCTGCTGCTCTTGATTGACTATCCGTTCCCCAATTTTCCAATAAGCCTCTACCATCGCCGAATTGACCGCTGCATAGGCTTTTTGGCGGGCTTGCGCCAATATGGATTTAATTTCTTGTATATAGGTTAATTTCATCATGACAATACGTTGTTTAATAATCTTTATTATCCAATCTGCGTGTTGATCTCCCGTCTGAAAGCAAGCGGGTCGGCGATGAACGTATAGGAACTCGTAACTCCTCCGGTGGTAACAGTGATCGTTCCGAAGTTGAAAATTCGTCCCATGATGCTTTGTTTGATGTGCAGCCCCTCGCACTTTGCCAATATCAAATCGACTGCCCTGCGGCTAATGACACCTGTTTTGAGAATCACCCGCTTGTTGGTAACGGCATAAGATGAACCGATCTTAACGAGCAACCTTTGCAGAAGCGATACCAACCCGAAAAACAAAATCAATAATCCTGCATAGTGGGTCATGGCGGATATTTCTTTGGGAGCGGATGCCAGAAAAGCTCCTATCAGCAGCAGTATGATCGGCTGAACGAACAGGAAGAAGTGTAACTTTGCCCTGTATTTTATCTCTTCGCCGGGCTGTAAATTTGTCTCGATATAGCTCATAACAATCTGATTTTTATTTATAATACTACAAAGATAGCTGTTTTCAATATAACATAACTAAATAACCCTTCATTTCTCAATAGGTCGCTAATAAGAATAAGCACCCGAAACCCTCCGGATGCTTACCTTATTCTACATCGTCAGCTAATCCTCTTCGCCCTTGTCATCTCCCTTGTCGTTTTGCCAACTGAATGTTTTTTGCACCACCTGCCCGTGATTATCCTCTATATACACATCAATAACCTGCTGGTCGGTGCAGTGGGAGGTGTAGTACATTCGGAATGTCTCTTTGCTTAATGGATATAGGTCGTTCGGAGAAAGCACCGTGCCGTTATCGAGCTGAAGTTCGCCTTTGCCATCTGGTTGGAAGTAGCGGATAAAAAACTTCGTCTCTTGGTAAGAACCCTCTTTTATGATTTGGCAACGGATTTCCGCCACCTCATCCTGAACAATTCTTTTCTGAACCGGCATAGTAGCCAGATCAAATGCGTACACCTTATTAATATCCATGCTATCAGTACAGGCTACGGCCAGTAGCATCATTGCTACCAACCACGCCGTTATCCCGAAAAAATGCTTTATCTTTTTCATTTTTACTTTGTCGTTAATTGATTATGAATTTCAGTCCGATACCAAACTGCGTATGAAAATGTCCCGTAGAGTTTCCCCAAAGGATGCGCTCACGTCCGGTAAGCAGTAACACCACTCGGTCGGACAGATAGGCTTCCACCTCCAGCGTAATAGCCCCGCCGTAGATAAATGCGTCTTTGTCCCGGAGTGTAGAGCCATCGTACAGGGACTTGTTGCCCCAATTCGATGTTTCATACCCGGCAAGGGCAGAGCCGCCGAGCGACAGCATAAAAGTTCTTGACGGGTCGGAGAGGATTTTTAAGAAATATCCACCCTCTGCCGTAAACTGCGACATCGGCAGCCGTGTTTCTTTATACGGATAATATCTATTCATAAACTCCGCGCCAAACACCCATTTGTTCGCATTCTTGGTATAGGTAGCCATCGCCGCCCCGATGTAGTAGCCAGTTTCGTTTTTGGTCTTGGACGAATAAAAACCGTCCACCATGCCGCCCGTTACCTGTATGCCTCGCATACCCGGTAATTGACGCTGTGCGTGTGCTTGGTCAGTAAAGACCAGGCACAGCACAAACGCCATGATAAAAGAGAGCACTCTCATGGTTATTTCACTTTCAGTTCGTTAATAACCTTTGCTCGTACCAGATCGGCATTATCGACCGTGAAACGCTGATGGCGGCCGCCCTGCTGTTCGTTGAGTTCGACAACAAGCATTTTATCATCGGGGATCGTGAATTTAGGCAGTGTAAAAACCATACGCTCGGTACGGTTTCCACCGATTACCATTAGATTATTGTACGCCCGAAGCGGAAAGATCACCTGTTCCTGAATTGCTGTGCGTTTGGCTACCTTTTTATCCGCAATCTTAAAGGTCAGATAATCAATGTCAAACGGCACATTAGACGAGTTTTTCAGTTGAAGGTGGAAATAAAGCAACCCGTTATGGGTATAAACCCCTTTCAACGTGTGCTGAATACCGAACCGCTTGCTGCCGATATGCTTTATTTCACGGTCGTTGTTCTTGTGTATGCTCTGCATAATGAGCTTGACAAGCAATGGCGACTCCTGCCCCAACTCCTGCATATAGATCGCAAGGGCGTTGTTCGGACGGTTCACCGCCTCGCCATCGTGCAGAAAGTCGGTCATTTCAACCGAGAGCTTCACGGGTTCATCGGCATACTTGACATTGAACGTGTAATATGCACCATCTTCGGTAATGACGGACATATTGCTCTCGCGGCTGAAATCTCTTAATGCGGCTTTCACTCTGAGCACGTTTTCGGTTCCGTCCGCTTTTGCCGCCAGAAGATCTGCCGAACCCAAATCGACATAGCGGATAGGTGCGGGGAAAATAACGTGTACGGTCTTGCTAAATGTTACCTCCAGTGCATAAGGCGGTATCATCCTATCGAAAGTCAGCGGACGGGTAAAGCCCTGATAGTAGTCGCCCGTTGTGGGTTTGGTTTGCACTTCGGTTGCCGTTTGCTCGGTTACTTCCTGTGCGTTGGCTACAAATACGCTTACCGCAAGGGTAAGCATCAAGAAGATTCTTTTCATGATTTGAATTTTTAATTTGTTAAACATTAATCTATTAGTGGGGGTCATAGACCCATTTATTATTTTGTTACTCTGCTTTTGGAAGCAACAGTAGGCGATGATTGGCTTTAAGTGTAACTTTCACCACGCTCATTTTCTTGCTCACATATTGCGATGCCCCCTGTATAAGCCCTTTACCCATATCGGCGGCAAGCTGCGACCCCGCATCGTCCGAAATCATGATGCTGGTTCCGGCAGACGAAGCCAGTGTCGAAGCAACCTCTTTAACTGCCTTTATCTCATCCGACCCCGGAATGAAGATACCCCGCTGTCCGTCCATGTCATAGACCGCGATCTCAACCGGAATAATGTTGTCCGCGTACTGAATGGAGCTAATCGCAATATCGAGCCGTTCGCCCGTGATCTTGCACGAACCAGTGATGAGGCTGTTTGCCGGAATTAGAATCTTTCCCGCCTGCATCGGTTCCAATAACCTGATCTGCACCTCCCGTCCGCTTGTCAGCGTTACGGTCTGGTTCACACAGGCGCGGATGCTGTTTTTATCTTTCACCCCCTCGTTTCCGGCGGCAGTGAAAAATCCCATATTGCGGGGCTGACTGAACGATTCCATAAATTCATCGTTCGACATCGGCGCGGAGAGCAGCGATACGACGTTGTGGCGCACCTGCTTGACGGCTTGTACATTTACCTTCTCTTTAGTCGATGGTACAGCGATAGTCATGTTGCTTTCAACCACTTGCCCCGCCTGTTGCGGCATATACCGGGCAGCCATTTCATACGACTTTTCCATCATGGCAAACTGCTCTGCTTCGGCGGCTTTGCTCGCCTCGGCCTCTTCGAGCTTGCGTTCGAGCTCCTTCATACGCTCCTCGACAGCAAGCTGTGCTTGGTCGCTTTCTTGGGAAGATTCTTCTTCATACCACGACCCCAACTGCCTGTTTATATCCTGATAGGCATGGGCGGAGACTTGCAGGTTTTGTCTTGAACCGCTACCATTGTAGTGCGATGCGCTTTCGTAATAATCCGACGGCTCAGGGGCGATATTTGAAGGGTAATCCTCCTGTTCGGCTTGGTCGAACATTGCCGAAACATCCTGCAAGGAGCGCATACGCTCCTGTTCTTTTTGCCGCATGGCTTCTTGTTCGTAGGCATCTCGCTTATCCGAAACAATCCCCTCATCTTTGGGTATGGGTAGCTCGGCATTCAAGCCCGACATTCCCGCCGTGTTTGTCTCTTCCTTATCCGACGGCGCAAAGATCAGCCACATTGCACCCCCGAAAATCAGAAAGAACAGCGGCATGATAAGCAGTTTCTTACGTTTCTGCCTCTCTGCCATCGAAAGCTCCTTCTGAGGAGGCGATTTCGGCGGCTCTTTTTTCTCCGGTACAGTCGCGCTTTCCGCTTGCCGTACCTCGTTGTTATTCATTTGTTCGCTCATATTGATACTTATTGTTAAAGTTATTAATACTATCCCGTTGCCGCTCTTGCAGTTTCTGGCTCTCGATCTGCTCTATTTGTAACTTTTTCCCCTCTTTCTTGCCGAAGTTGTAGATACCGCTTACAGTCATATAGATGGATAGACCGCTAAAGAACAGAAACAGGGTTACGATAAGGATTACCCTACCGTCGGGGGTAAGTCTGCCGAGCAAGCCCCGCAGACCCTCTTCCCACCACTCGTTCACACGTTGAATGATTCTCCGTACCATAGCACACCTACCTCTCCATGACCCGAATGTCGCGGTTCTCCACAATCTCGAACTTCTCCATCGTGAAGCCGTGCGGGTTGTTGTCCGATCGCACCGAATTTATCAGGTTGCAACGGGTAATCAAACTACGCTCGGTCATATTTGACTGGCGGAGGATCACCTGACGGGCGTATGTTACCGCCGTGTAGGGGTAGACATCGAAATTGCAAGCGATGCTGTCTACCTGTATCATTTGGTTGATATTTCCCGATACGATGCGGTTGTAATATCCCTTTTCCGCCATATCCTGATAATACTTGAAAGCACTCTTGTCTACCAGAAACAAAGCTCTGTTTACGTTGCTTTCGATGGCTTTCTTGTCGGGAGAGAGGGTAAAGAACAGTTCGTGAAACCGCTTTACGTGCTCCCGTGCCTCAACGGGACGGTTTTGCGTGAGATCTTGCGAGAGGGCAAGCATTAAGGATTTGCCTCCATCCAACACGTAAATACGCTGGCGTTGTGCTTCGGCGAAGTTGTACGACGACCAAACGGAATATCCCGTAATGGCGGCACACAATACCAGAAACACGATACCGAACAGGCGTATCTGCCGAAAGGATGTCTCTATGTTTTTTAAACTTTTGAACTCCATGATTTTTTAAATGATTTAATAATAAAAGACACTGTGTGTCTATTTTTTACCTAATAATCTTCCGGTCACGTTACCCGCAGCAGCTCCGGCAACACCACCTGCCATTGCAGCCCCTTTGCTTGCCGCCGTGTTTACTCCGCGTGTACCGCTACCGCCACCTGCTTGGATCACCCAACCCGCAACGGTCGGAATTGAGAAGTAACCGATGATTCCGATGATTAGAAAGATGATATAAACCCCATTCGAGCCATCGGGCACATAGGAAGGATCTTTCAACGTCTCTATATCAATTTTGAGCATCAATGCCTGAATCTTGGAAAGCACCGCCGAAAACAAGTCGGCAACGGGCAGCCACAGATAGACACTGATGTAGCGGGAAATCCAGTTGGTGAGCGTAGCCTGGAAGCCATCGTATACCGAGAGGGCAAATGCCAGCGGCCCTAAAATTGACAATACCACCAGAAAAAAGGTACGCAAGGTGTCAATCGTCAGGGCGGCGGCATTGAACAACAACTCGAAGAAGTCCCGAGCCAACTGCCGGAACCACATCTTTATATCGTACCAAAGCCTTTCGCCCCACATACTGACAATCTCCGGTGTGTCGGTTATTCCCAAATCTTTCATCTTTTGGTCGTACACCTCATCATCGACAAGCCACGCCTTGCCCTCCCTGACCCGCGCATCGTACTCCAGCCGCTCTTTTTCGGCTTGTAGCTCCTTTACATCAGTTATCTGAGACTCCAGTATGCTATGCGTTCCCTTGACAACGGGAGACATCACGGCGTTGATCGTGCCGAGTACGAAAGTCGGGAAGAACATTATACACAGCCCGATGGCAAAGGGGCGCAACAGCGGGTAGACATCTATCGGCTCTGCACGCGAGAGGGCTTGCCATACGCGCGAAGCGACATAGAAAAGCGCACCCAGCCCCGCTATCCCTTTGGCAATACCGATCATATCACCGCAAAGGGGCATCATTTCCTGATACAGATTGCGTAGAATCTGATGCAGATTTTCAAAATCTATTGCTAACAACATCATCGCTTACCAATATCTGTCTGACGGATCACCATACAGGGTTCGCACCCGCGCCATATCGCCCGACTGTTGGCTGCGGATAAACGAAACCGAGATGCTTTTCTTAGAGAAGTAGCGTGTCAAGTTGCGGTGTTCGACCATCTTACTGTGTATCTCATCTATCACCCTCATACGTTCGGCATCGGTCATCGAAAGACCGTTGGAGGCAGACACGATGTTCTTTATATCCGCAAGCAAGTTGCCGCTCTCTTTGAGCAATTTGGAATATCCGCTCGATATGGCGGCCAACTCCGCAGGGGAGAAATTTTTGTCGGTCAGCATCCGGTTGAAGTTTGTAGAGTAGATTTGTGATATTTCGCTCACCAACTCCACCGTCTCTTTTACCTTGCGGGCATCCTTGATTAGATTATGCACCGCTTGCAGTTTATCGTAATACTCCTTGCCCTGATTGTAAATCTTCTGCATCTCCTTGAAGCTGTTGATGACATTGGTTGCCGTTGTAGCCGTCTTGGAGACCGTCATAATGTTTTGAGCAAGGTTCGATGGGTCGATTACCGCCCACTGTGCTTTCGCCTGATAGGTACATAGCCCCATACAGACCAAAAGACTTAAAAGAATCTTTTTCATTGCTGTAAATTTTTAATTGTTACTACTTTGCCCGGAAACGGGAGCAGCCCGAAGGCTACTCTTCCGCCCGAACATACTCACCGAACGCCGAAAGAATCAATACTTCCCGCTCACGGTCATAAGCCAGTCCGATGCGCTCGTACAGCTTGATGTAATGCTCACCGAACAGACAATACACCGTACAATCACAGACCACCTGTGGGTTGTTGTAAGTAAGCCGGAGGCGTATGCCTCCTCCCTTGCGGGAGGTGTTACGGTAAATAGTTACCGCAGGCGCACCGCTCCGACTTACCCAACGCCCCGTAATCTCCCACAGGCAAAAATCCCGATGCGCGGCGCAAGGGTCGGTTATACTACATTTGCTGAACATCCCGCACCTCCTTACTTTTTACTCCCGGCAATCTGTTTGATCGCCAGTTCATAATCACCACCGAGTTCTTCCGCTTTTCTGAATACTTCCAGTTTTTCGGTCTCTTCTGTGGTATAGGTCAGGTACTCTTCGCCGCTAACTTCGGTAGCATAGACTGCCGACTGAACACCGCCCAATCCGAACCAAACCTCTTTGTATTTGCGGCTCGGATGGTTGGCCATGTTGATAGAGAGAATTTGCCCCTTCTCCTTGTCGGTCAGACCGAGAAGCGACTGGATTACATCAAAGCGGTTCATGAATTTTCGCTGGTCTAAGAGAATTTTGCAGTCGGAGTTATTGATAATCGCCTCCTTGACAATGGGTGAGGCGATAATATCGTCCACCTCCTGCGTTACCACAATGGCCTCACCGAAATACTTTCTGACCGTTTTATACATATATTTCAGATACTCAGCCATATTCGCAGAAGAGAGAGCCTTCCAAGCCTCCTCCACAATCAATTGTTTGCGAATTCCCTTTAACCGCCTCATTTTCTGTATAAAAGCGTCCATTATAATGATTGTTACCACTGGGAATAACTCTTTGTTCTCCTTTATGGAATCGATCTCGAATACGATAAAACTTTTACTCAGTAGATCGATGTTTTTCTCGGAGTTCAAAAGAAAGTCGAAACGCCCGCCACGGTAATACTGGCGCAGGGTGGTCAGCATATTGTCGAGGTTGAAATCCTCCTTGCTAACCTTAATCTCCCTCGCCTCCATTTCACGGCGATAGTCGCCCAGCAGATACTCATAAAAGGTATTGAACGAGGGTACAATACTTCGGTCTGATTTAATCCGCTCGATATAGGCCGATACCGCGCTTCCGAGTTCTCCGCTTTCGGTTTTCGTAACCTTATCATCTTCGGATTTCCAGAGGGTCAATAGCAGCGTTTTGATGCTGTCCTTCTTTTCGATATCAAACTTGTAATCGTCCGTGTAGAAGGGGTTGAATGAGATCGGGTTCTCTTCGGTATAAGTGAAATACACTCCGTCCTGACCTTTGGTTTTTCGGCGCACCATTTCACACAATCCCTGATAGGAGTTACCCGTATCAACCAACACGACGTGCGTTCCCTGCTCCCAATACTGCCTTACCATGTGGTTCATGAAAAAACTTTTGCCGCTGCCCGATGGACCCAACACGAATTTATTTCGGTTGGTGGTGATTCCGCGCTTCATCGGCAAATCGGATATATCCACATGAAGGGGCTTGCCGCTCACCCGGTCGCACATCTTTATCCCGAAAGGAGAAAGCGAACTTTTATAATTGGTTTCCTCAGTAAAGAAGCACAGCGCGGGTTCGATAAAGGTGTAGAAACTCTCCTCACTCGGAAAATCCCCCGCGTTGCCGGGCATCGCCGCCCAATAGAGCGTAGCGGCATCGGTCGTGTTGTGGCGCGGCTTACACTCCATAAGAGCCAACTGCGAACCCACATCGTTGCGAATATGCTTTAATTCCTCTGCATCTTCCGACCATGCCATCACATTGATATGCGCACGGACGGAGGTAAGTCCGAACGAATGTGCTTCGTTGAGATACTTGTCGATCCACTCGCGGTTAATTTGATTTCCACGACTGTACCTTGAAAGGGATTGCATATTGCGGGCTGATTTCTCGAACTTCCGCAGGTTCTCCGCCGAATCGTCCAAAAATATGTACTGATTGAGCACATGGTCGCACGAAAGCAGCAGTCCTACAGGTGCGGCGAACGACAGGCGGCAGTCGCTTCGGTCGGTCGATAACTTTTCGTACCGCATATCCGTCCCCACTGTTCCCGGCAAATCCTCCACATCGGAAATCGTGTGCAGGCACACCTTTTTGGCTCCGATGCGCAGAGCCTCCGCTCCGAGTTCCATATCCTCCAGACAGGTAGTGTCGTCCAGCGAGAGGGCAAAGTATTTCTCGATCAGTCCTGGCTCGTTCTCCGTTCCCGTAATCTCGTCCGACGAAAGGCGGGTAAGGGTTACAAACCCCGAATCGCTTACAATGCGCTCAAACTGACCGACCGCCTCCAAAAAACGGTTTGCCGTCTCCCTGTTTACCTCTTTGGGGATGATGTTGCCCCGACACAGGGACGAAAAGTTGCTTTGCATACGCATACGCTCTTTTGTCGTCTTGGTCAGGTAGAGGAAACAACTGTGGTTCAGGTAGGGTCGTTCGTTGAAGTGTCGCTCGAACGAGCGGGAGAGGAAACTCATATCCTCTTTGTCGGTAACAGGCTTGTAATTCTCTTTGACGAACCAATCCTGCTTGTGGATCACCGAGTAGTCGGGCAAAACCTTAATCGCTTTCGCCCATGCCGAATGTATGGCTTCGTACTCAACGGCGGTAACGGTAAAGAGTTCCGGTAGATCGACACGGAATGCCACCGTTATATCCGCATCCTTACTGATGATGTAGCCTTGTTCCACCGCCAACAACGGAAACTTACTCTCGATGGTGGCCGCTTTCATAATGTTACGCATCTTGTACCTCCTTCTTTTTTGGTCGGCAGAACAAGCGGCGGGAGTTCTTACGGTTGACCAGATAACGCGGGTGCTGCCTCTTGGCAAGCATCTTCATCAGCCCGTACTCTCCATATTTCGCATTGAGGTTGAATGTGAGCCATACCAATGCGGAGGCGGCCACTACACCAAAGCCGATGCAGACCCACTGATCCAAACCTGCCATGTACATAATGACAAACACCACGAATACAGCCAGCAATCCACCTGCGAAAATGAACAGATATTGCGCTTTTAATCCGCGAAACTCCACGCTCTTGCCTATGCCTTTATTAATATTATGCTCCATAATTATTTGACACAGAGCGATTACAGGAAGAAAGAACGCAGGATGGTCGCCGCAACAATCAAAAAGATACACGCGCCAAACCACGATGCGGCGGTTTTGCTCGTGTCAGGGTCGCCACTCGAGTCGAGTAGGTCAGCTCCCTTACGGGAGCTTTCCCCTCTAAGAACCGTACTTGAG
>OOCA01000306.1_pt1 | contig 36237 bp, 50 predicted proteins | sample 1671591 | NCBI WGS metagenome assembly OOCA01 (sample SAMN06348172, study PRJEB24527) | human gut metagenome | biome: human gut; feature: ankylosing spondylitis patient; material: feces | host: Homo sapiens | place: China | collected 2015-10 | reverse complement strand
ATTGGTACGCCCGAGTGGAATCGAACCACCGCACACGGCTCCGGAGGGCTTGTTACAAGTCTGAAAACCATTGATATAACTTGCTTTATTGATTTATGGTCGCAGTTTTGGTCGCACTCTTTGATTTTTTCTTCTGAAAAATGTCTATTATATGTCTGTTAAATCCTGGCATTGCATGTCCGTACATTTTAAGTGTTGTGTTTGCGTCAGCGTGTCCAAGACACCTTGATACTTCTAAGATAGGTATATCTTTAGTGAGTGCTGCTGTAGCAAATGTATGCCTGAATGTATGGATATTTTTATTTACTCCGGCCAATTCGCATATCTTTAACCAAGCACGTCGAATATTTCCATAGTTAAGGGCTTTACCGCTTTCAGTACAAAATACGAAGCCGTTTATATAAGTGATTTTACCGCTTGTCTGCATAGCTTTTAGTCTTTCTATACAGGCATCATAGACGATCGGGATGTAACGTATACCGGCTTTTGTTTTAGGCTCATGGAATACTTGACCAGTACCGCTGTCTTTTGCGCGTTGTATACAGATTTCTCTTTTATCAAAATCGATATCTTCCCATTTTATCGCAAGAAGTTCACCTATCCTGCAGCCAAGTACTAGGAGCAAATAAAATAATGTGTAGTATTTTTTATAGTATTTATTGGTACGTAGTACACGGAAGATGCGAATTAATTCACTAAAAGAAAATACTGACATTTCTTTATATTTGATTTTCACCGGTTCAACAGCTTGCATTGGATTATATTGTACCATCCTCAGAGCCACAGCTTTCTTGTAAGCGGCGAAAAGTAACTTATGTATCTTACTTATTGAAGAGGTACTTAAAACACCGTCATAGCTATTATACAGCTTTTGTATTTCTTTGCCGCTGAGCTGGTCAATGGGTATATGTGCAATAGGAGCAAGCTTATTAGCACTTTGTTTTTGCCTTGCAAAACTGCTGCTGCGCAGGTGTGGTTTTTGATATGTTTCTAAAAATTCTATTACCCATTCTCCAATGGTAATAGAAGAGGATGTAAGATTTCCTTTATCACGTTCTGCCCGTATTTCTTTCTTAAATTCTTTGGCTTCTTTTTCGGTGGCAAAGCGTTTACGGTGACGTTTACCGTCGTTGTCATAATAGTCGTAACAATATTTTTTTCGTGCTTTGTCGTACCATATTGTTCCGTCGCCGTACATTGCTTCACGTCCTTTTTTATTATATTTTTAGGGATGTTTTTACAAACTTATAAGGTAAGACTGTATATCAGACAGCTCACGTTGAATGTAGCGCAAGTCGTCAGATACATCATCTATACCAGATTGAATAAGCCAAAGGCTATCAATTTCTTGTGATATTAAATTTATTTGATACGCTTGGAAACAAAGCATACATATGATAATTAATAACAAAATGTTAGTAAGATTAATAGTGTTAATTTTAAATTTATTATCCATAATTTAGTGCCTCTATACTTATAGTTTTTATTAAATTCATTTATGACGTTGAGCTTCAAGTTCGTCAACAAAACAATAGTTATCAAAGTCATTATTTATAATATGCTCCTGCTCATGTAGGAGTGTTTTTTTATTTGTTTCAAAAGTAAACCTAGAGTTAAGGACACAAATTTTTTCACCTTCAGGAGTACAAAAACAAAAACCTTTTATTGTTAGAGGAAGATCAAATAATATGGTTCGTTCAATCATCTTCATTACGTTCCTTTTTTCTCATTCTGCTAACCATATCGGCTACAAATTTTAAATCTTCCGGAGATACATTTTTGGCCGCATCAAATAATATTTTCATGTCGGGATTATCATATATTTCTTGCGCCATTTTTGCAGCTTCGGGATTTGTGTAATAGCCTTCCCGTTCAACGGCAGTAATATTTTCTTTGTTACCAAGTAAATAGTCGGTACTTACACAAAACTTTTGAGCTAATTTCAAAATCATTTCGTTGGACGGCATACGCTGACCGAGTTCATAAAAGGATACTGCTTTTGGTGTTACTCCCAAGAAGTCTGCCAACTCTTTTTGTGTTATATCATGCTCTTGTCTTAATTGTTTTATTCGTTGACCTAACATCAAGCTCACCTCCCTTTTGTGTACTGTGTGTTCATTATACAATAAAAATATAAAAAAAGCTATTGACATTCCACATATTGTACAGTACAATATGTACACAGAGAAAGGAGGGGTACAATGAACAAATTAAAAGAAATTAGAATGAAGAATAATATTAGCCAGGAATTACTCGCTTGTAAAGTGGGCGTTACCGTTAGGTATATTGCATTTCTTGAAAGTGGGGCTCGAAAACCCTCAATAGATGTCGCTTTTAAAATAGCAAAAGTTTTAAAAAGCACAGTTGATGATATTTTTTTGCCACGCAAATGTACAAAATGTTCATAAACCTAAACAAACAGCGGTGAAAAAGGAGCTTAACAAGGAGGTATAAGTAATGGAAAAAGAAAATGCCACACAATCAGTATGTGTGGCGAATTGTGAAATTTGTAGAATTGATGGTGCTGAATTAGCAACAGTCATAAGAGTTGAGTGTTTGACAGGTAAGGGTACGCAAGAAGATCCGTATACAGCAATATATAAATTCTATACTACGGACAATAAATACATAGGTAGTATTTAAGTTATTGGGGCTTAATGAAATTGAAAGGATATGAAAGGAGCGTAAAAATGAAATGAGCAAAAACAAAAAAGGCGAACCAGCAACAAAGAAGTTTGTTATAGAAGCAATTAGGAAATATCATGCAACTGAAATACGCAGGCAGTTGGAAGAAGATAATCAAGAAAGAATTTATACATCGGCCAGAATGATTATTGCACTGGAAAACCTTTCAGAAAAGTTTGCTGTATTGGGTACGCCTTCACTTCGTGGATTATTCCTTATGCTTAGTTTGAATTTTGTTCTTTGGATTCTTTTTCTATGGTGGATTGAACAAATTCTTTCACAGCATGGTCTTTCATAAGAACTGTTAAGACATGGTCAGCATCTTTTACGAAAAGATTGAGGCGGGATTTTGAATATAAATAATTTGGATCTTCAGCTAAAATCTTTTTTAATCCTTCAATATGTCTGTAATGATGGACGATGGCTTTTAGATCTTCGGAGTTAAGCGTTTCTGCTAAAAAATATTTTACGTTATTCCATTCATTTATTGGAGCGTCTCTTAAAAGCTTTGAACATGAAATGAATGCTTCATTACTAGAATAGCGTTTTTTAAGCCAAAAAGAATGGTTGCTAATCTCTGTATATAGCAATATTAAGCAGTTTGAAAGTTTCTGTTTTTGAGATTTTTTTCGACTGATTTCTAAATAAAATGTTCCTGCAAGACCCGATACAAGAGAAACTATTATAGTTATAACAAGCGTTGAGATAGTCACAAAATCACCTCCTTCCTACAATCATTATAAGAAGGAGCAGGTTCTTTTACAACACAAAAAGAAACACCCGCCTGCTCGTGGAAAAGTTAGCGAGTGTTTCTTGCACCAGCCGAAGCTGACGAGAACATTATAACACGCTTCGACTGGTATATCAACTTTGAAAGAGGGATATACCATGAACAAGAAAGATGAAGCTTTGGCAAAGTTTGTCGAAGTGGTAAAGAATTTAAGTTCTAAAGAGTTTGAAGAAAAGTATGTTAAGGATAGTAAAGGGCTTGATGAAATTGAAAGAAAGGAGGATCAGAAAGATGGAGCTTGTGACGTGTGACGAATATGCGAAAAGCAGAGGATTAGCGCTGGATACCATTAGAAGGTATTGTCGTGAAGGGATTATCCCATACCTTCGGATTGGTAAGGTATATAGGTTAGATCCTCCGTTAGTTGACGAAGCTTTGACACAAGTTATGCGTGAGAATATGGAATATCGCTCTAATGGGATAAAGCGAAGTCGTAAGCGAAGGAAAAAATTTGATTTTGAAGCAGCTCTAAAGGCTTTATAGGAGATGAGAAAATGAAGAACATTTATGAAGATATTTATTTAGCATACTTAGCAGCGGTTAATTTAACAGCAGACTTACTTGATAGTATTGCAAGGTATCCGGCTATGTGGTTGCTGACTGTAGTAGCAACTCTGGTAGCAGCACGAATGATCTACAATATTGGTTACGCTATGGGGCAGGTGGCAGGCTTATGATTAGAGATTTTACCGTAGCAACTACTGCAATATTTGTCGGAACATACATTGCTATTATGGCTGCTGTAGTGACAGTAGGGGTGTTGAGATGAACGAAGGAGGAATAGTTTATGTTTAATAACAAAGTAGCACCGGATGATTATCAAAGCTTGAGAGAATGTTTTTTTAACTTTGCTTCTGCGAATGAATTAACGATAAATGAAGCTGGTGATGTTTTAGAAAGACTGGCAGAGGATTTACAAAATCAGGTTTGTAGCGGGAAATATGGTTTGTCAGAAGGGTGCTGCGGAGAGACTGACAATAAAAACTGGCTTGCCGATTTAGCAAACCGGATGAGTAATGAGCCCAGTATTAATTGTCCGTAAAGGATGGCAGAAAATGAACTGTGAAGTATCTGATTTAGTTTAGGAGGAGTGATTATGACAAAGCAAAAGAAAAAGAGCTACCGAAGTTACAGCTTCGATAGCTCAGGTGGACTGTAAATTTTACGAAGTTTAGCGTCCACCTTCATTTTAGCATAGCGAAGGTGACTTGTAAATGGATAATTTATTGCAGGAAAAGATTGAACGCCTAAACAGGGCAGTAGCAATCGTTGACAAGATGAAATTAAAGGTGCCGGTGAGACTATCGCCAGTACCAGTCGTTGTATGTGTACATTGTGGATGTAGAGTGCCAATAGAGGATACACGCTGTAGATGCGGCGGTCAAACTTTTAGAGAGTTTTAGGAGGACGTAGAAATGAATGAGAAAGAAAAGTTAGCGGCCTTTCGTGCGCTTCAGCAAGCATACGGTGAGCCTAAAGTCCCCGCAAAGCAGGCTGTTAAACTTCTTAGACGTGCAGAACGGTGTAAAGGCATAGTGAGGTGTAAATAATGAAAAAATCAGAAAGTACTATTGAATTAGCGAAGGCTTTAGCTAAATTTCAAAGCGAAATAAAAGACCCGTCAAAAAGCGGGAAGGCTAATTATGGGAAGTATGTTACATTAGATGAATTGCTCGAAAGTATTCGACCAGTGTTATCCCAAAACGGGTTATCATTTTTACAATTTCCGGGCGGTGACGGTCAATTGATTACAATAACCACTGTGTTACTGCATTCTAGTGGCGAGTGGATTGAAAGCGAACCATTTACATTAAAGTCGCAAAAAGTTGATCCGCAGGGCGCAGGGTCTGCGGTGACATATGGTCGTAGATATAGCCTGTCTGCAATCCTTGGTGTCGCGTGGGATACGGATGACGATGGGCAAGCTGCTAGCCATGCTATTGTTTCGACAACAGAAAGAAAAGCAGAACCGCCTACACCTATAAATCAAACTAAGCCTGCGTTTCCTGATGAAAACACTGGGCCGCAGTTTTTGATGTGTCAAGAATGTACAGATGAAATCAGCCAAAGAGTTCACGATTACAGCGTGCAGAAATTTGGCAGGCCTCTTTGTATGAACTGTCAAAAGGCAGTAGCAAAATGAAGCTAACAGTTAAAGGGTTACAGACATTAAAAGGGATGGGGTACATAAATTTAGTAGTACCTGTCCCTTTATCAGAGGAAGAAGAAATCAATAAAATCGATCCTGAAAAGCAGTATGTTGTAGAGGTTAAGCAATGGCGCAAAGGGCGTTCTAACGACGCTAATAAATACGCTTGGGTATTATGTCAAAAGATAGCAGAAAAGCTGTCAGAAGAGAGCTTTCACAGCAAGGAAGATGTTTACAGGAAGGCAATCAGGGAATGTGGTTACGGCAGAATATGGCCAGTGCCAACTGACGCTGTAAACAGAACTATTGAAATTTGGCAAAGTAATGGTGTTGGCTGGATAGCTGAATTAGTTAGTGAATGTCAGAACATTAAAGGCTATAGCAATGTAAGGGTATATTACGGTAGCAGTGCTTATGACACGAAAGAGATGAGCCGTTTTATAGATTGTTTGGTATCGACGGCAAAAGAGATTGGTGTAGAAACAAGGCCGCAGGAAGAATTAGATGAGCTGATCAAGGAGTGGGGCGTTAAAGATGATTCCAAAAATAAAGAGGATAAGACTTAAGGGTAAAGCGCTTAAAAAACTCTGCGAGGAAGTATATCGGCGTGATGATTGTTTGTGTGTAAACTGCAATAGCTTTGTTGAGCCTGGAGTTAAGCCACACCATGAGCCGCTAAAGTCACAAGGCGGACAGGATAGATTGGAAGATATGGCAATGCTTTGTAATAAATGCCATTACCTGCGCCACAATGCCGCCGAGGGCGTTGTAATTGGGCAAAAGGTAAAAGCGTATTTATCTACAAAATATGACCATCAGGAGTAAAGTGCTATGAATACTGGGTTTATTGCTTTACATCGAAAATTGTTAGATAGTCCGATTTGGCAGGTTACGACAGTTGAGCAAAAGGTAATTTTAATCGCTCTGCTTTTAATGGCAAATCACAGTGAAAAAAAGTGGTATTGGCAGGGAGAAGAATTTATTTGCCAACCGGGACAATTTATAACCAGCTTGCCTAATATCGTAAAAGCTTGCGGAAATGGACTAACAGTCCAAAATGTAAGGACTGCGTTAAAAAAGTTTGAAAATATGAATTTTTTAACAGACCAATCAACAAAGACTGGAAGGCTGATAACTATAGTAAACTGGCAGGTTTATCAAGGAAAAAGGGAAGTCGATAACAGACGACCTAACAGTCAGCTAACAGACGGCCAACAGACACCTAACAGACAACCTAACAGACAGCTAACATCTAACAATAATGATAATAATATAACAATGATAAACAATGATAATAATAATAACGCGCGCGCACGCGAGCAAACCAAAAATAGATTAGAGGTTAACGAAAAAGAAAAAGGTTTTGAATTATTTTGGGAATTATATCCGTCGAAAAGGAAAAAGCCTGTTGCAAGAATAGCATGGATGAATATGCGTGTACACTCTGAAGAACAGTATGCATTGATTAATGCTGCTGTTGAGCGATACAAAAAAACTAATCAGTGGCAGGAGGAGAACGGAAGGTACATACCTGATCCTGATACTTTTTTGCAGGATGAACGCTGGACGGATGAAATCAAATTGTCTGAAGCAGTGCGAGCTGCTGACAGGGAAGCACAGGAGAAAGACGAATGGATTGCAAAAAATAAGGAGCGCTGGGCAGCGATACCTCCAGAGAAAAGAAAATACAGACTGGCTTGTTTTATGGGGCTGGACTGGGAAGAAGTGAGGGACATGCCATATGTTGGAACTTAGAGAGATAACGGCAGCTTATGAAGTGTGGCAGGCGGCGGGATTAAAGCCAAACTGGGGAAGCGAAGATGCAAAAAAAACTATCGAAAGGCAAACCCTGGAGCGTTATAAATACACAGACATTGAGATGTGGGGCGATACTGTTGATTATATCGCTGATAATAATAAATATTGGCCAACATGGGCAGATATTAATAATACTTTATCAATCCTACGACAAAATAAAATCGGTGCAGAGAAGAAGGCTATTGAGCGTAATTCTAAAGCGGCAAATGAGTTTGTTAAAAAGTTGTTTGCTGATCTTGCTGCCGGTAAAACATTTGGCGAACTACGGCAGCCAGTGAGTGAGAAAGTCAGAGCTGCAGCAAAGAGGATTTTTCCTGACGCCGATGATAGCTTTATAAAGCGTAATTACAACGATATCAGCTTTATCGCAGACGTTGAACGAAAATGCGCTGAATGTATTAACACTGTTGATTGTCCATACAGCGGACATCAACCGTTTTTGAGGGTAGATAAAGAAAGCGGATTTACTTATGTGGTAGCTGATCGTGAACGGTGTTATAAATATCATCCGTTAGTGCCTGATGTAGTACCAAAACGGTCAGCATGTCGTCAAGGTGATTTAGCTAAAGTTTAAAGGAGCGGTAACTATGAAAAAGTATGAGTTGACAGCAGAGTTTATAGAACAATGGGGCAAGAAATTATTTAGGATTAAGGCTTTAATTAGCTTTGGAAGTGTTGAAGCTGGTGAACTTGGTGGATATGTGGAAAAAGAAGATAACTTAGCGCAAGATGGCGACGCTTGGGTGTGCGACAACGCTTGGGTGTGCGACAACGCTAGGGTGTACGGCAACGCTTGGGTGTGCGACGACGCTAGGGTGTACGGCAACGCTAGGGTGTGCGACAACGCTTGGGTGTGCGACAACGCTAGGGTGTACGGCAACGCTTGGGTGTGCGACGACGCTAGGGTGTACGGCAACGCTAGGGTGTGCGACAACGCTTGGGTGTGCGACAACGCTAGGGTGTACGGCAACGCTTGGGTGTACGGCGACGCTAGGGTGTACGGCAACGCTAGGGTGTACGGCAACGCTAGGGTGTGCGACAACGTTATGGTGTGCGACAACGCTTGGGTGTGCGACAACGCTTGGGTGTGCGACGACGCTGACTATTTATTGATCGGTCGCATTGGTAGTAGATTTAGTTTTACGACATTTTTCAAAAATAAAGACAAAGGTATAACAGTGTCTTGTGGTTGTTTCTTAGGGACTATTGCCGAATTTAGAGCTAAGGTTACCGATACACATGGAAATAATAAGCACGCAAAAATGTATAACCTTGCTGCAGATATGGCAGAACTACAGATTTTAGGCGAAGAATATTTTGACAAGCTGAACACTAATAAGTCAGAACCGTTTTGAGGTGAGATTATGAATTGCGATATATGCCATAAGGATACAACGGCGGGTAGTCACGTAAACAGAGGTCGATATTTTGAGGTGCATATTTGCCCGAACTGCTTGATGTGGTCAGATGATCCGCGGGCTGTTACAGCACAGGAAATATTTAATAACTTCAAAAGATTGCAGGACAAGGAATGCGTTAGCATAAGTAGCGAGGATCAACATGAAACTAATGAGCTTATTTGATGGCAGTGGAGGATTTCCTTTAGCAGCAAGCTTGTGCGGGATAGAGCCTGTTTATGCGGCAGAGGTTGAGCCATACCCGATAGCTGTTACTAAAAATCGTTTCCCAAAAATGAAACATTTGGGAGATGTTAGCAAAGTTAAGGGCGGAGAAATAGAGCCTGTAGATATAATCACATTCGGCAGTCCTTGCCAAGATATGTCGATAGCGGGAAAAAGAGCAGGGTTGAAACACGCTGATATGGGCGATGATGAAACAACAAGAAGCGGTTTATTCTTAGAAGCAATCAGAATTATCAAAGAAATGAGGGAAGCAACAAATGGAGTTTATCCAAGATACGCTATTTGGGAAAACGTTCCCGGAGCCTTTAGCAGTAACCGAGGAGAAGATTTTAGAACCGTCCTTGAAGAATTTATTAGAGTCAAAGAAAAGGACGCCGTTATGCCTGCGGTTCCACAAGCTGGCTGGGCATATGCAGATTGTATCAGTGGAGACGGATGGAGCATTGCATACCGAGTTTTTGACGCGCAATATTGGGGAGTCCCCCAGCGCCGCCGTAGAATCTACCTTGTCGCAGATTTTAGAGGCGAATGTGCCCAAGAAATACTATTTAAGCGCGAAAGCCTGCGAGGGTATTTTGAGGCGGGCAGAACGCCGTGGCAAGGAATTGCCGCCGATGCTCAAAACTGCGTTGGAACAGCAATCGGCGGAGTAGATAGGTATAATCAATCGTTTTTGCCGGGACTTGCACAAACTTTGCGGGCTCCTGGCGGCGGAGATTGTACACCGACAGTGTTAGCACCAGTAGCCGTATATTGCCATCAAGGAAACGGCATCGATAGAGCGGGAAAATGTTTAACTGCATATAGTTTTGATAGCTTGTCCTCGAATAGTATGAAAAGCAAAAATCCGCATAGCGGTTGCCGTGCTGTTGAAATCGCTAAAACTTTAGATACAGGGTATCCTGACCCGTCGAAAAATCAAGGCGGTATTGCTATCGTAGAGAAAATTATTTTAGATGACCAAGGCGGTCAGCAAATCAGCGTCTGCACTGATGGTAAAAGCCCTACTTTAAGGGCCGAAGCGCACGGAAATGCGCCTTACGTTATTAATAAAAAAACTCTTGTTTACGATACAAGAGGCAACGGCGCCGGTGAAACTGTACCAACGATAACAGGTGACCACAATAACAGGGTTACCGATTACACTTGTTTGGCGATAACACGTTGCTACGATATAGGCGAAGCAAGATTGCGAACGCCAAGCGAATATATTGAAAAAAGCCCTACGATAACGGCTAGATGTGGTACGGGTGGTAATAATGTTCCGGGAGTTGTCTACTGCTTGCAAGGCAACGGCATAGACAGAGCAGACACAGCGGGTTGCAACGGCAAAGGGTGGAAAGAGGACACAAGCTACACGCTTAATACGATAGATAAGCCCGCTGTTGTGTGTGCGCAAAAGTCTTACACAGAGTTTAAGGACGAAAGTACACTGTCGACACTAAAAGCTACTGGCGGAAGCTACGGCGGTGGAAGTGAAAACATTGTAGTAAAAAATTACATAGTGCGCCGTTTAACACCAACAGAATGTGCGAGACTGCAAGGATTTCCGTCTTGGTGGGGAATAGTAAACCCGGTAGAAAATCTGACAGATGAAGATTATGCCTTTTGGTTAGACGTGAGGAACACTTACGCAGAAATCAACGGCAAAGCCACTAAAGAATACACAAGAGAGCAAATGTTAGCTTGGTATAACAAACTGCACTCTGATAGCGCAGAGTACAAAATGTGGGGCAATGGAATAGCTCTACCTAATGCACTATATGTTATGCAAGGTATAGCAGCAGAAGCCGAGATACCGATAAATTTATTTTAGTTAAAACGGCCGCGCATACTAACTATATACAAGCATAAAGGGAAGTATACCCCTGCGGAGGTGATTAGCCCGTAGGGGGCGGCCTTTTAAATATAAGGAGTTGGAAACTATGAAACCAATAAATATAAAAGCTATGTTAGCAATGATTGAGGATGAGCCAGAGGATAAATATATACCGGTATTAAAGCCAGTACTTATGCAGGCTTTAACGGAACTCAAACAACTGCGCCGAAAAAACAGTCAGCTCGGCGGGAAAGTGGCTCGGTATCGGAGAGAGAAGAAAGCTCTAGAAATTATGTTATCGGCTGTAGTAATAAATGACGACGTGGAATGAACTGCCGGCACACCTTGTAAGTAAAATACGTTCTGATAGCGTAACGGCGTCTGAGAATCTACCAGGGACAGAACCTAAATTAAAATATGGTAACTCAATTACGGAAGTAGACGGCATACGGTTTGACAGCGAAAAAGAAGCTGACTATTACTGGCAGTTACACTGGCTTATGCGCGAAGGTACAGTAAAAGAGGTTGAACTACAGCCAAAATTTGTTTTACAGCCTGGTTATAAGAGAGACGGTAAAAAGATAAGGCCGATTATTTATCGAGCTGATTTTAAGGTGACGGAAGCTGACGGGCATATATATTACGTTGATACGAAAGGGATGCGGACGCAGGTGTATCTGATCAAAAAGAAGATGCTGCTTTATAAGTACCCGGACATTGATTTCAGGGAAGTCTGAAAGGGGCTGGAGTAGATGAAAGAATACAAAGCTCGTCAAATAAAAAGGGCGTTCAAAATTTATAAAAAACATGGTTATGATCATGCTTATCGATGGAATGTATATTGCCGAATGGAAGAATATAGATCAAAACGTGGAGCGAAAGTGAAGTGGCTGCCTCAGCTAATGGAATAACTTGAACGTCAGCGAAAGAAGGATGACATAACCAATGGTTAGATACAGGCGTTGTACCCACTGTAAAAAGATAAAACGTATAGTCAGCGGCTTTGAAATACCATGTATACATAAAAGCTTTGAGCTTTGTGAGGAATGCAACAAAAAAGTAATGGAAAACCTTAGAAAGATGGTGAAGAACAATGAAAAAACATGAACTTTGCGGCATTTATTTCAGAGTAGAGAGGGATTATAGGCATGAAGATATCTGCTTTACCGACATGACGGAAGAAGAACAGAAAGAAATACTTGATATTTTATCGTTTGAAGCTACTCAAAAACTGTGCCTGCGGTTAGCGCAAGTTGTCAGAAATTTAGGCGATATGTTTGATATTAGTGCTGAGAAAGGTGAAGAAAAATGACCAAAGAAGAACTAATGAACGCTCTAACAGGTTTACCGCCTGACACAGAAGTTTACAAAATTGATGACTATACAGACCTTGACCTCTTGAAAAGATGTAGTTTGTCGAGTGTCATAGTCGTTAATGAGTCTGACAATAAGACTATTATTTATTTGAGGTGAAGAAAAATGACTAAATTAAAACCTTGTCCGTTTTGTGGCGGTGAAGCAACAATGTGGGATGATGGTATATATATGCCCGTTATCGATCCTGATACTGGTGCCGTGGTAGATTGTAGGGACGAAGAACCCGAAGGTTGTGTAATAGAGTGCAAAAATTGTCCCGCTCAGATAGTAGAAAACAAAAAAACTGGCGAAGGAGTGGATGAGTTGGAGCAGAGAGCAATAAAAGCATGGAACAGGCGGGACGGCGAAGAAAATGACTAATCGTGACTACATAATGAATATATCAGTCAAAGATTTTATAAACGAATATTGCTTACTAGTTGGCTACACCGAAAAAGATTTTGTAAGACTAATGATCTTATTTAAAGCAGATGATGATAGAGTCAACAAATGGCTTAATAGCGAAATGATAGGTTCAAGGATATTGACAAATGCCGAACGCATTAAGTCTAGGAGTATAGAAGAATTGGCCGATTTTTTTAGCCGTGAAATTTTTAAAAAATGTGAGGATTGCCCTGCTTATATGTATTGCACTGGTGACTGTAGTTGCCAAGAAGCAGTTAAGAAGTGGCTTGAAAGTGAGAGTGAATAGATTATGCGATTAATAGATGCAGACGTATTAAAAGAAAAATTTCAAGAATGTATTAATAGTATCACAGTAAGTGACCCATTTATTACAGGGGTTAAAAGCGGCTATGAAAGTGCTGGATACTTGATTGATGAAGCCCCTACAGTAGAAGAACGTAAGCAAGGGCATTGGATTGAAAAAAACTTGGGCGGAAACACTTCAAGAACCTGTTCATGCTGCAAAACTTTGGTTTTCACAAACAGCACAACATTTAATTACTGCTCCTACTGCGGGGCTATTATGGACGGAAGGAAGGAGAATAGTAGATGACGAACGATAAAGCCTACTGCATACGAAGTAACAAATTTATTGATAAACCATTTACTAACACTGACTGCGACCGGCACGAGGAAAATGCACCACTTATAGATGATGGTGGTAGCAGCCGGCAGTGGGCTAGATTTGAGCCGATTTAGAAAGAAAAGCTAGAAGGAGACTGATATGCTAATAGAACAGTATATTAAGCATGTAGAGCGGTACTTTTGGGATCGTAAGCAAATACAAAAAGCTGTCGATGAGGAAAGAGAGCAGCGTACTGCAAGGAAAGGGCATACGGGCGGTGGGGGTCATGCTTTTATCAGTAATCCAACAGAAACAGCAGCATTAAAAAACATTGAACCAGTACGTATGATATCGTTTGGATATGGACCATATCAGTCGATAATAATGAATCCGGAGCTATGGCTTGAAGTTGTCGCAGAAACCTATAAGATACATGAAAACCAGCTTACGGGTAAAGCCATGTATCAAAAATATGAAAAAAGGAAGCCGATGAAAATAATTGCAGAATTAAATGGTGTAAATAGAGATACCTGCTATGAATTTCGTAAAGAGTTTCTCCGAGATGCTGTTGGTTTGGCATTGAAAAAAGGTTTGATAAAATAAAAAAGTTTCCGACATATTACCTGTTCTGATGAGTTAAAATAGTATTGTAAGTAAGTAGGCTTACAACAAGAGACGATCAGGCTTAGCGCTTGGACACTGCCCTGCCGTTGGGGTAATACAGCGGCTTATTTAATTGAGGTACTAACATGTTAAAGCAAACACTAATGTTTTTAGTAGCCCTAACCTTGATAGAGATATATTGGCAGGCTGTAGAAAAAGCTATAGACGGCTATGTAACAGCAGGGCCAGTTGATATTGTGATAGGGGTAACGTGGGCGGCAAGTGTGGTGTGGTGTAGTAAATAGTTGTTTAATCTACATAAATAATTTGCAGGCAAAAGCCAGGGAAAACACGGCAATATATATCAAAATTTAGCATATAACTTAATATAAAGGCACTTAACTTCGGTTAGGTGCTTTTGTATTTGCAAAGGTGGTGAAGGAGATATGGCTGCATTAAAAGATCCAAGGCAGGAGAAGTTTTGTCGGCTTATGGCTGTAGGTGGTAAAACGCAAGAGCAGGCAGCCATAGATGCAGGATATTCAGCGAAAAGTGCTAGGCAGGCTGCGTCAAGGCTGTTAACAAAGGCGCACATTGTTGACAGGGTAGCAGAGCTTCAAACTGTTACTGAAGAAAAAATTGCAGATGAACAGAAGGATATTATAGATGAACTTAGCAAATTAAGGAAGTTCTGGCTAGAAGTGATAGACGATAAAGAAGAGCGTATGAATAATAGGCTTAAAGCATCTGAGCTATACGGAAAATCAATAGCAGCGTTTGTTGAAAAACGTGAGGTCAGCGGTAAAGATGGAGAACCTATAACATTTCGCTGGGCTGGTGATGACGGTTGAAAGTAATAACGATACCATACAAGCCAAGACCTCTTTGGAAAGATATAATCCATCCTGCGCTTGATAAATACCGTTTCGCTGTTATAGTAGCGCACAGACGTTATGGCAAGACCGTAGGGATGATAAACGAATTGAGTAAGAGCGCTATTAAGAATACGCTTATAAGTCCTCAGTTCGCATACGTGGCACCGTTTAGGAACCAAGCAAAGATGATTGCCTGGAACTATTTGAAGTATTACACAAGCGCAATTCCAGGAAGAAAGGTTAATGAAAGCGATCTGTTTATAGAACTGCCGTCGAAGCATAAAAATGCTGTTGGGGCAAGGATATATATTATAGGCGCAGATAAGCCTGATGCCCTTCGCGGTACTTACTGGGATGGTGTTGTCCTTGATGAATACGCTCAAATAAAGCCTGAATTATGGGGCGAGGTAATACGGCCGGCATTAGCTGATCGTAAGGGGTTCGCATATTTCATCGGAACGCCTAAAGGACAGAATCAGTTTTATGACATCTACCAAAGAGCTCAACGCAGCGAAGAATGGTTTACCTGTCTTTATAGAGCTGATGAAAGTGGTGTGCTGGACGAAGCAGAACTTAAATCTATGATGGAAGATATGACGGATATAGAAATACGTCAGGAGCTTTATTGTGATTTTACTGCATCGGCTAGTAATGTTGTTATTCCTATTGATTTGGTTACGGCGGCAGCACACAGACTGCTTACAGAAAAAGATGTGCAGGGCGCTCCAGTTATTCTTGGTGTTGATGTAGCCAGATATGGTGATGACAGATCTACTATTTTTAAGCGACAGGGACTGTGGGTAGATGAGCCTTTAGTTTACAAAGGCCTGGACACTATGGATATGGCGGCAAGAGTTATTGATGCGATGATCAGATATAAGGCCGATATGACTTTTATTGACGCCGGCGTCATGGGTGCTGGAGTTATAGATCGAATTAAGCAGTTGGGGTACAACAATATCAGTGAGGTCTACTTTCAGGGCAATGCACTGCATGAACAGCGTTTTGAAAATATCCGTGCCGAGATGTATTTTAAGATGCTTGAATGGCTCAAGTCTGGTGGTGCTATACCTGATATGCCGGAATTAAAAAGCGAGCTTAGTATTGTAGAGTATAAGTTTAGTAAACATGGCAAAATCATTTTGCAGCCTAAAGAAGAAATTAAGGAAAAGATAGGTAAAAGCCCCGATCTTGCAGATGGCCTTGCTTTGACTTTTGCAAGGCCTGTTTATCCGAGATTGAAGCCTGGTGATCCTGGGTATGGCCGTAAGATGATGTGCAATACAGATTATTCGATATTTTAAGGAGTGATAGTATGGGAATTTTTAAAAAAGTATTTGGCGGCGGTAGCATTAGAATGCCAGAAGTTGTTGAAACGCCTCCGGCGCCTACTACGGTAACCAGTACAGAGACAGGAACAGAAACAGATCCGGCAAAGAAAAATAAAAGGCGTGGTTTTGCTTCTACTCAAGTGTCGTCTGATCGCAATACTATTGCAGGCAACGCTACTGGCAGAAAGACTTTAGGTTAGGGGTATTGAAATGGCTAAAGCTAAATTAAAGCAAAAAGAAATTGAAACTATAGCAGCACGAGCGCCGGCAGAAACACACCCAGCAGATGGGCCGTCTTTAAAAAGCCACTGGCCAGAGAAAAGAAAACTGATTAGAAAGATGAGAGATCTTTATGAAAAAAGACTTGATTATGAAATTCGTTGGAAAGCGATTAGAGATTATCAGTTGCCGTTTATAGGCGAATTCGATAATACGGCAGATAAAACTAATCCTGCCCGCAGACGTGATCTGGAAATTGCTCAGGGCGTTGCATGGTTGGCCGCACAAGTATTTGCTGCAGGCGTAATGAGCGGTTTAACCCCTCCTAGTCGCCAGTGGTTCAAATTAGGGTTTAGCAATAGTGCGATGAGTGGTGATATTGAAGCCACGAGAGTGTTGGATATCAGGCAAGAAATAGTATCTGCGGTGCTTTCAAAGAGTAATTTTTACAATAGCATACATTCGGTGTATCTTGAGTTGCCATTTGGACAATGCCCAATGGCAATTTTTTATGACCCGAGTACGGGTATTAGATGTGTACCTATGACTATTGGGACTTATGCTCTTGGTGTAGACGGCTTTGGCAAGGTGCAGACATTCGCTCGAAAATATGAAATGTCATTAGCACAGATAGTTGATTGTTTTGGACAGGAAAGCCTGCCTCAACATTTGCAGCAAGTAACTAATGGTACTGGACTTGATAAAAAGCATACTGTCAATTGGCTTGTGGAACCAAATGACAAACGTCTGCCAGGATATATGGATAGGTTGAATATGCCTTATAGGTCTGTGTATTGGCTTGATAAGTCGCAGGATAATGAATTCTTATACGTTGGGGGGTTTGAAGAATGGGCCATACCAGTTGCAAGGTATCTTGTAAACGGGCTTGAACCGTACGCTAAAGGGCCAGGTTGGTTCGCTGAAGGCGATAGTAAAGCACTTCAGACTATGAAAAAAGATTTGCTTACAGCTATTGAGATTGGGGTTAAACCTCCAATGAAAGGACCGGCTTCGCTGCTGAACAACGGTGGTATTAATCTTATTCCTGGCGGGATGACAGCTGTGGATGACCAGTCGCAGCAGTTCGTTCAACCGCTGTTCCAGGTCAATTTAGATATTGACCATGCTTCTCAGGAGATCATTCGCACGGAGGACGCAATCAAAAGGCACTATAGTGCAGATTTATTTTTGATGCTTGATAGTGTTGATAACGGGCAAATGACGGCACGCGAGGTCATGGAACGCACACAGGAAAAGTTGCAGCAGCTAGGGCCTGTAGTCGAACGGTTACAGGATGAGTTCCTAACGCCGATTATTGTTAGGATATACAACATCCTCGAAAGGTCTGGAGCATTCCCGCCGATACCACCTGAGATCCAGGAACGTATAAGCGATGAGGATATTAAAATTGAGTATATTTCCCCGTTGGCGCAAGCGCAGAAAATGAGTGGACTTGTTAATATCGAACAGGCTCTTGCTACTACGCTGCAGATGGCGCAGGCTTGGCCGGAAGTGCTCAAGAAGGTTGATCCTATAGGAACACTGTCCAAATACTTTGAAATGCTTGGTGCGCCGGCAGCAATGCAACGTAGCGACGATGATGTTAAGAAGCTTATTGAGCAAGAACAGCAGGCATTACAAGAGCAGCAACAGACGCAGGAAGCAATGGCTCTTATGCAGGCAGCAGCACCGGCAGCACAGGCGGCAAAGAACATGACTGAGGCTGCAAATGATGGTAACCCAGCTATGGCAGCTTGGTTAGGCATGGGAGGCGGCGCAGGTGAGGTATAAGAGTATTACAGATGCGGATAGCCGGCAAGCTAAATTGCAGGCGTTCTTTCAAAGAGAGCTTCGCAAACGCGATCAGGATGCACTATCAACTATCTTAAATAGCGAAAGCGGACGCTGGTTTTTAATGCGATTGCTTGATAAAACAAAAATCAATATAGATAGTTTTACCGGCAATTCACAGACCTTTTATAACGAGGGTATGCGAAAAGTCGGTTTATTAATTCTCGATGATATTAAGAGCCTTGGTATTTCTGGAGTAGAGCTCAAACAAAAGGCTGAGCTTGAATATATAAAAACTCAAATCAAAGCGCAGGAAATTGCTGCCGAACAATTGGAAGGAGACGATGACTAATGGAAGATGTAACTAACACGAGTGCCAACGATAACACGCAGGGCACTGAAGTAGTTGAACAGCAGAAAGAGGTTCAACAGGAGACACAGTCTGCTGATACCCTTCTTGGTGGTAAAGCAGAAACTCAACCACATGAAGAAGCTGAACCAATTGTTTATGACTTTAAAGAAACTATTTCCGCTATGGATGACTTTGAGTTCAGCCAGGAAGAGAGCGATAAGTTCGTAGAGGTCATTAAGGATATGGGGCTTAATAATGAGCAGGCTAACGCTATTGTTAAGTATGGCGGCGAATGGGGTAAAGGAATCGCAGAAGCTGCTATGAATGCTGTTATAGAGCAGCGAAATACAGAAGTTCAAAATTGGGGTGAGACTGCAAAGAAAGAACTTGGGACAGAGTTCGACAGTATCATTAGTCTTTGCGGTCTTGCGGTGGAACATGTAGAGAAAGCGGTTCCTGGTATCAGGCAGGCGTTAAACGAAACAGGCGCAGGTAACAGAATTGAAGTTATCCGCGCTTTTTCTATGCTCGGGAAGTTTTTGGAGAGTGACCCGGGTAAAGGCGCTGGCGCTCCTGCCGCACAGGGAAGCAGCCTTGAAAAATTCTATGACAAAACAGATTTTAGTAAATTAAAATAAGAGAGGATGAATGAATAATGGCAGTTTTAAATCAATTGGCATATACCTTAGCTGATTGGAGGGGAAGACTTGACCCTTCCGGAAATGTAGATGATATTATTGAGGTATTGTCTCAATCTAATCCAATTTTAGAAGAAATGACTTTTATGGAGGGCAATCTTCCTACTGGGATCGTGACTACTCAACGTACAAAAGTTCCTGAACCTTCTATCCGTCGTATCAATACTGGTGTTCCTTATAAAAAGAGCGGAGTAAAACAGATTAATGATACGACTACTTTATACGAAAATCGTAATAAGATGGATGTAGAGCTTTTGCGTTTGCAGAATGATCCTGCAGCTTTCCGTTATAGCGAGGATCTAGCATTTGTAGCCGGCTTTGGTGATCGTATTGCTAAAGATGTTATTTATGGCGGACTTAGCGAGGTTCCGGATGAATTTAACGGGTTCGATATCAGACATCGTTATTTTGGCAATGGTGATGATCCGACGGCTGAAGGCTATACTACTCTTAATGCTGGCGGCGGTACCAAAAATACATCTATTTATTTTGTAAATTGGGGAGAACGTACATGCTCAGGCGTGTTCCCTAAAAATGGTAGTGCTGGTTTGAAGAAAGAAGATCTTGGACAACAAACTACAATAGCGGATGACGGAACTGAATTTGAAGCTATGATTACGAAATGGACTTGGAATGTAGGCCTGACTATTCGTGATTATAGAGCTGTAGGAGCTATTCGCAATATTGATGCAGCACAGTTTGCATCTGCAACTTCTGCTCAAAAGCAGAAGATTATTGAGAATGTTATTCGCGTTCATGACCGGTTGAGAAATCCTGACAGTGTTATGATGTACTGTTCTCGCAGCATGTATACTCTGTTCAAACTGTGCTTGATCGATAAAAATAACGTTCATGTTGAAATGGAAACGCTGGCCAATGGCATTAAAGTATTAAATGTAGATGGTATGCGTGTACGTAAACTTGACTGCATTCGTGAAGACGAAGCTAAAATTGAAGCGTGAGGAGTGAAAAATAATGAGATTAGATAAGGAAAATATTTTCTTTGAGAAACCTGCTGCAGAATTAGTTGACGGTGTTCTTGGCGATATTATCGCTATGGGCGGCGGAGACAGCATCAATCCAATGTGGCTTTATGTAGGACCGAAGCTTGAAAGCGGCAGTGTTGTTTTAACCCTGGAAACTGCTGATGATGAAGCGTTCAGCGAGGCTGTAGCGCTGGGAAGCTTTACTCTGGACGACAATGCTCCTGTACGAGCTAAGGTGCCTTTGGGAGTAAAAGAATACCTGCGCATCAAAGCTAGTGATTCCAGCACTCCAACTAATGCAACTGCCGATAAAATTGTTGCGGCGCTCGCTGTAGATGTGGATTTTAAATGATTTTAGATAGTAATGGTAATACTGTAATGCCGGGTAGAAAGCTTGAAGATATGTCGGCCAATGAATTAAGAGCTAAGCTCTATAATGCCGATGTTAAATATCCGGCAAATGCCAGTAAACAAGATTTGATTAGGCTTATTAGAGAAAATATTAAATAACACCTATGTAGTCATGTGACGACTATGTACAAGCACTTAGGGACGTCTTTAAGGCGTCCCTATTTTAATAAAGAGGAAAATAACATGGAGGTGTTTCCGTGATGAATAATACAGATATTTGCAATATGGCCTTGGCTTATTTAGCTAAAGGCCGCATTTCTTCTATTGACGAGAATAACGAACTTGCAAGGCAGTGCAAGCTGTTTTATGACCATAGCCGAAAAGGTCTATTGCGTGAATATAGCTGGGGCTTTGCCAAGAGGATTATTAGGCTTGCAGAACTGGATGCTTCAAATCCTGATTGGAAGTATGTATATGCATATCCAGAAAAATGTGTGTGTGCAAGACGTATTTTTAATGAGAAAGAGACTGTAAACAGCTTGGATAAAGATAAGTATGATTTGTTTTTGATTAGTGATAATACGCAGGCTATAGGATGTGATGTGTACCAAGCATATTTGGAGTACACATATGACGCAGAGGATGCAGAGCTTTTCAGTTCTGATTTTGTTGAGGCGTTGGCGAGGATGTTGGCTTTTAATATTTGCTTACAGTTAAATGGCAATGGGACTATCCAGCAGACACAATATCAACTGGCACAGGCAGCTCTTAACAGGGCAAAATATACTACGGCCGCTGAACGTCAGGATAAGCTGGATTACCCTGATAAATACTTTACTGCGAGGATGTGAACTTATGGCTAGAGGAAGTGGACCAAATCCTTTTTATGTACTGCAGCCGGCATTTACTGCAGGAGAGATATCTAATGCGGTAGCTAACCGCGTTGATCTGGATAAATATCAGTATGCGCTTTTGACTGCTGAGAATTGTTATATTCGCCCTTATGGGCCCGTGTATCGTCGCAGCGGAACTGTTTACTGTATTGCTACAAAATATGCTGATAAGAGATGTATTCTGGCGGGGTTTAATTTTACTGACGATATTAATTATTTGCTTGAAATAGGGGATCAGTATATCAGAATACATAGAAACGGGGAATATCTTGGTATAGAGATAGTAACTCCTTTTACAGAATCCGATTTGGAAAAATTAAGATTTGCTCAGTCTGCGGATGTTATATATATTACGAGCGGTAGTTATCCGGTGAAACAATTAGCAAGATACAGCGAAACGGACTGGAAGTTTGGCGATTTTGAAATTACTCATGCGTATTTTGAAGATGAGGTTATGATGGATTTAGTTGAGAGCGCTGTTTATACGTCTCCTGGTGATTATACGTATACAGTGCCAAAAGATGGCCGCTACACAATAGAAGTTGCAGGTGCTGGTGGCGGTGGCAGTGGTGTGGCAAGGAAAGCAAGTGATAAACAAAGCTCTGGCGGGACTGGCGGACGTGGTGGATTTTACAGTTTTGAGATGGATTTGACCGAAGGTGATAGTTTTCCTGTAACCGTAGGAGCCGGAGGAAAAGGCGGAGCCGTACATTATGGAGCCGGTTATGGTAATGCTGGCGGCAACGGTGGAAGCAGTAGTGCTTTTGGCTGGGTAGCGCAAGGCGGTGGAGGAGCTACTGCGGCTTATTCAGAAGAGCATGGAGCAAAAAACGGAAGTGATGGAATCAATTATGGCAATGGTGGCATTGGCGGTAAGAAAGGCGTTGCTTATGATGATAACAATCTTTCAGGGACAGATGGGGCAAATGGCTGGGTTACTATAGCGTTTCAGGATAATCCGAAGGTTACACCGTCCAGTACAACAGGTACTGTGACCATTACAAGCAATAGGCCTATTTTTAACGAGGGATTGATTGATGGTAATATTAGGCTGACACATGAGGTAGAATCGTCCTCGGTAGAATTAAATTTGAAAGACAATGCTGCAGGAACAACTGGAGCGGTTGTCGTTGGAGAAAGCTGGAAGGTTATTTCTGGTGGAACGTGGACTGGAAGTTTTCAAGTGCAAAAAAGTGAGGATGGTACAACGTGGAAAGAATATCGTAAATATTCTGCTACAAATAATTTTAATGCTACTGAAAGCGGTACAGTAACAGATACAACTTATTTGAGAATAGAAGCTTCTATAACAAGCGGTGATCTGACTGTTACGCTTACTGCACTGCCGTATACTAAAGACGGCACAGCTAAAATAGTTAGTTATATCGACGAATATAATATTAAAGCTATGGTAAACGAACCGTTTGGTTCTACAGAAAGTACTACTACTTATGCTTTTGGGGCTTGGAATAGCAATTTCGGTTATCCAAAAACGGTATGTTTTTTTCAAGACAGACTTTGCTTTGGTGGAAATAATAAAAGACCGTATATGGTTTGGATGTCTAGAAGCGGTGATTATCCTAATTTTGGCGTAGAAAAGGTCAGTGGTACAGTAACAGATGATAGCGCTATTGCCGCTTCGTTTATCAGCAGGAAACAATTTGATATTTTACATTTAATTCCGTCTGTGGATTTGCTTGTTTTAACGCAGGGCAATGAATGGATCGTTTCAGGGAGCGAGGTCGTGACACCGACGAATATCACACCGAAGATGCAAACTACCAGGGGCTGCAGCAATTGTGAGCCGCTTACAATTGGCAATAGAATTGTATTCGTACAGGGACGTGGTTCGACAGTGCGGGATATGGGCTACAGTTTTGAAACCGACAGCTATGGCGGTATGGAATTGACGATACTGGCGGGACAAATTATAAAGGGACTTTCGATTACTGATTCTGCTTATAAGCAGGAGCCGGACAGCATAATTTACTTTGTGCGCAGTGATGGTACGATAGCGTGTCTGTCTTACATAAGAGAACAGGAAGTATATGCATGGTCAAGAATTATTACTGACGGTGAATTTGAAGCTGTAGTGAACATTCCTGAAGGTGATGAGGATAGTGTATATGTTGTTGTTAAACGTGTGGTAAATGGAGAAACTGTCCGTTATATTGAGCGGTTTGACAATAACTATGACGGTGATGGTCCGAATGATTATGTAATGTTAGATTGCGCTAAAAAGTATGATATGGATGAGGCGACTAATATTGTAACAGGGCTTGGTCACCTTGCCGGCAATAATATTACTCTTTTAGGCGATGGGCGTGTATTGAGAAATTATAAAGTGCTTGATGACGGTACTGTTGAATTACCTATACAAATTAAACGTGCGGTTGCAGGTCTACCGTATACTATGAATATTGAGCTTCCTAATGTTGAAATTCAATTACAGGACGGAACTATGCAGGGCAGGTTTAAGCAGGTGTCAGAGGCGATTTTACGCATTGAAAATACTCTCGGAGGTGAAGTTGGTACTGAATTTGGAAATCAGGATGCTATTGCTTATGATGAATTTAGCGTTACTGAGAATATGAAATTGTATAGTGGAGATAAAACGGCAACTCCACCGGCAGGTGGGTTTGATCGTGATGGAAGACTTTGTATTACAAGTACTGAACCTTATCCGTTTAATTTGCTCAGCGTAACGAGGAAGGTGACTTTTGGTGGCTAAAAAGTATAAGGTCGAATTGGCTGACGTTGATAACGCTATTGGAATTGCTGTAGCGCTGCTGAAAGATTTGAGAGATAGTGATAGGCAGGAGCTGGAAGCATATGAGGAAGACGAAATAATGCTTGTTGCCGGTAGTATTGAAAATGCAGATCATTGTTACATTTATAAAGATATGGAAGATAACATTCTTTGTATTGTAGGATTAACTGAAATTCCAGGCGTTCAGGGTAAAGAGATTTGGATGTTGGCGACAAAAAGGATAAGCAGTTTCAAAAAAGAGCTGCTTATTTGCGTTGCCAGGCTTTTAATTTCAAAATGGGTAAAAGAATATGGACGGCTTTATAATTATGTTTACAGCGGCAATTCTGCTTCTATACGGTGGCTTGATAGGTTGGGAGCAATGTTCTTAGCTCCTATAAAAATAAAAAAGAACGGAAAAGAGTTTCTTCCGTTCGTGATTGAGGAGGGGAGTATATAAATGTGTTTATCTGTAGGTATGATGATGGGATTGACTGCTTTGCAGGGAGTATCGCAAATAGCTGCGACGAACCAACAGGCTAAAGCGCAGCAGGCTTATTACGATGCGCAGGCACAGGCTGCAGAACAAAACGCTGATATACAGGCAAAGAAGGGGGAGCAGATAGCGGAGCAGTACGCTTATGAGCAGCAAAAGCTCAATGATCGTCGTCGCCTTGTAGCAGGTCAGCAGGCCGCCGCATTTGGCGCAGCAGGCATCAGTGGCGATATGGGGACAGCTCTTGACCTTAGTGATTCCAGCTTTAGGGCTTATAGAAAAGACAGTAACCAGCTTTTGAGTAATCAGCGCAACGACCAATGGAGTAACTATCTTGGTGTAGTGAATTACAAGAACCAGGCTAACGCTGCAAGAGCTTCTGCTTATAACGTGAAACAACAGGCCAAGCAGCAGAATATAGGCACTATCTTGGGTACTGCTGCTGGTATTTTTGGCGCATATAAAAATTACGGCGGCAGCGGGAAAACAGGTGGTTCATCCAACGGAGGCTTTGTTTATCAGTCGCCTTATCAAAATAATTACACAAGTCCATATTCGGGCATCGCGCCACTTGGTAAATCAAAATATCCTTACTTCTAAACTTGCATTGGTACGAAATGTATTATATAATAAACGAAAAGAGATAGTCAGTGGTCGCACGCTGGCTCTCCCTCATAATCGTAAAACGTGAAAGGAAGCCGCGCGCCACTGGTGTTAGCGGCTTATTTCATGGCTATTTACAGCCTAAAATGACAATAGCTATTAATGTACTAAAAGCAATCATCAAAGACAACGCTTCATAAGTTGACAATAGCTATCACCCCCCGTAAGGGAAGCCAACACACTGACTATCTCGGACAACATTATAACATACCTTTAAGCGCTTAACAATTTGTTAAAGCGCTTTTTCTATACCTAAAAAGGAGGTCTAAACCTATGAAATTCAGTCAATATCCTTCACAGGTCAATCCTAATACAATACAGGGACAAGTACAGCGCCCGGGCGATTTAAACAGTTACGGCGGCAATGGCGCTGGATACGAGGCCATTGGTAGAGGATTGGGTGCGGTGAATGAAGCTTATCAGAAATTTATAGAAAGTGTTGATCAATCCAGAGTTGTAGAAGCTGATGCTGAATATGATAAACGAATTTCTGATTTGTTGTATAATCCACAGAATGGTTTAATGTACACTCAATATGCTAATGCAGAGGGGATTGCTGGTAAATTTCAGAGCGAGGAACAAAAAATAAGACAAGAGATTATGGGAAAATATAATTTCCGTCTTGAAAGAACTTCTAGCGTTTTTAATAATTGGGCTAATAATGATGCACAGAAAAGATTTATGTTGGTTGGACAACATGAATATAAACAGGTTGAAGCTAATAAAGATTTAGCATTATCAAATAATATTGATGAAAATTTTAATTTTGCAATGCAAAATTATGACAACGACGCTTTGATAAAGTCGGAATTTGATAAAAGCGCTACTCTTGTTATGGATAGATATAAAGGGCAAGATCCCGAGTTTATAAAAAGCGAAGCTAAAAGATTATTAGCTCCTAAAATGGCATCGCTTGTTGGAACTGCTTTAGCTAATGGCGATATTGACAGAGCTGGGGCGATGATAGAAAAGTGGGGAGCTTTCATGCCTGATGAAACTAGGCTTGCTTATTCTAGGATTGCACATGCTAGAAAAGAAAGAGAATACGAACATTATACAGGCATAACCGCGCATGAACGATTTGGTGATGATTATGAAGCTGCTAGGCAGTATATTTACGGCGATGCTTTTGGATATGATGGTGAAGCTGCTGTCAGAAGTGCAAGAGAAGATATTGGGAATAATTATGGGACTAACACATGTACAATAAGAAGTAATAATTGGATTGCTGCAGGTGGAGGTAAGGAAGGTAATACTTGGGCTCCTACACAATTTGAAGATATGAAAGATGCCGGATTGATATTTACCGACAAATCTCAACTGCGAAGTGGTGATATTGTTTATTGGAATTATGGAGGAGATCCAAATGATGTTGATCATGTTGGGATATATGATGCCAAAACTGGAACAGTAATACAAAGTGGAGATCATGGAGTTGCGGAAATTTCACTTGATTATGCAAATATTTCTGGTTTCGCAAGACCTAGAGGAAGAAATGTATCCATAGAAGATAAAGATAAAGCATGGGATGCTTATGTTACCCAAGTTAATTATAATAATGCAATAAAAAATAACCATAAGAAAAGAATTATTGATAGCGTGCAACAAGAAATGTGGAATAAATTTAAGTCTGGTGTTATTGATCCTAACGAGTTTCAAAGCCTTGTATATAATGTTTCTGGCGGCGATGTTGATATTGAAATGAACCTTTTAAAATTCGGCAATGACTTGATTGGAATACAAGGTAAAGCAGCTGCTGAATCTTCTAACGGTGCAGTTTATAAAAAAATTAAGGATGCAATTACCGATGGCACTGTGACTCCGTCCGAGGCAGTATCATTAATCAATCAAAACGCAACTATGTTGGGTAGTGCTGATAGAAACAGATTATTGTCTTTGGTTAGAGAACAAGACCCAAGAAATAAAGAGATTGATAAACGATTGATAACTATAGTTAATGAAACTATAGACGATAAAATGGAACGAGGAGAATTGCAGGCGTATTTGGATAGTGCATTGGAGAATGTCACAGATCCTGAGGTGAGATTTGCAACAGGAATGGAAGTTTTGAATAAAGCCTTTGAGAACAAAGCTATTTATAAAAACTTTAATAGCAAACAACGTGAATGGGGTTCGTTAAAGAGCAGCCTTTCTCCGAAACTTTATCCTTATATAGATGCTTATCAAAGACAGAATGGCAATAATATTGATTTAGGACAGGCAAGAACAGTTTTTGAATCCATAAATCCTAATGATAAATACCAGGTTTCAGCGCTTCAATATGCTGCTGTTTATAATAGTCCTATGGATATCCAAGAACTTAATAAACAGATTGCGGCTATGGCGGTCCGTGATGGAGTGGATGCAGCCCCGCATTTACTGGATATTCCGCAGCAAAGTAATACGGCAGTACAGCAAAATGAAAGCACTCCCTGGTTTAGTGATTGGGGAGCCAGTGAGCGCACTGGTTTGGCGGCAATGAATTTTAGTGATGTTTTAGAATCTATAAAACAGCGTCATTTAGCGACATTAAGAGGAGAAATTAACGAGGAGTGGTAATATGGCAAGGTCTTTATTATATGATGTAGCTGCGGCCGGAAAGTTTATACCCGAAGATTTAAAGACGAAAGCATTACAAGGAGCTAATGCGAATAATATATCGCTTCAAATGGCAGCTCGTAATCCTGATTATTATTTACCTAAAAACTTTGAATATGATTGGAATAAATATGAGCAGATCGCACCAAGAACAGCAGAGGCGCTAAAAGACCCTGTGCTTATGAGCATTGCCGGAACTAAAGCTGCAGAATTTTGGGGTGAGCAAGAAAATAACTGGAAAAGTATTACAGCACTGAAAAATGGGTTTAAGAATGTTGCTCGTAGTGGTTATGGTACCGTTGCACTGCTTGCTGATTTGGGAGCAGATAAAAAAGATGCTGACCTGACAATGGAATCCAAGGTTTTTAGCGCAGATACAATAGGACGGCTTTTGTATGCTGTTGGTGGAGATAAGCTAAAAACTATTGGTACTGAAGCTAAACGCATTGGTGGTAGTGAAATATTTAAGCCGGAAGAAGTAAAGGCTGAAACTGCGGCAGGTCAGTTTTATTATGACTTACTGCAGAATGCACCACAATTAGCGGCACAGGTCGGCGTTGCAATCAGTACTGGCGGCTGGAGTGCTGCTGCTTTTATGGGCAGTCAGATTGCAGGCGGCCAATATTTAGACCTTACTGAAGCTGGGGTATCTAATGACAGAGCCAGAGCTGCGGCGTCGTTAAACGCTGTTGCACAGTCTGCTCTTGAAAAAGTGGGCTTTGGCAAAGTCATGGGAGCAGGAGCAAGAGCCGCTAAAATCGCAACTATGGGCGGTAAGGCTAAAGAAGTTTTTAAAACTGCATTGACAGAAGGCATTACTGAATGGATTCAGGAATACCCGGATGCCGCTGCTGAAATATGGGCTAAAAATGCGAATCTTTCCACTCAAGAGCAAATACTTAAATTTTATCAGGAGTTTGGAGAAATCACCAAAAGAGGCGCTTATTCCGGTGCTATTGGTGCGGTGTTTGGCGGTCTTGGCGGTTCGGTAAGCATTGCCGTAGACCGTAATGCAAATAGAGTTATACAGGAGCAGGCTGTACGTACTGCGGAAACGATGAAAAATAGTAAGGACGTAAATATTACTGCCAGCAAATTAGTTTTGAATCAAACGACAGACGAAAAGGCTTATGTAGATGCTGAAACCCTTTTTACATATGCGCAGGCAAATCCTAACATGGATGTAAAAGATACCTTTGGTATAGAGGTTTCTGAACTGCAGGCAGCTGCTGTTCGTGGTGAGGATATTGAAATGCCAATGGGTACGTATTGTGCGGCAGAGGCTCAAAATCCTGGCTTTTTCCAGGCTGTAAGCAATAACGTAGCTTTTGAACAGGGCGGTTATACAGAAGAACGCGCCAGAAATAAAAAAGCTCTCCAAAGCGCTTATAAAAAAGCGTTGGAGAACGACGAGGAATTTAGAACTGCAGTTGATACTTTTAGAAATGAATTGACCGAAGCGGGACTAAATCAAAAGGAAACAGGTGACGTCCTGGCTATTTTAACCAGCCGTGCTATGATTGCTAATCCTGATGACCCTATGCAGTATTTCAGGGATAACCCTGTAAGCTTCAAGCGTGTTGTCAGTACTCCTAAGGGACGATATATGCAAACTAAAAGCGCTAACGAAAAATTGATTGAGGATGAAAGAAACTTTGCTGGCATCGTAGATGAATATACTGCAGGGAAAATAAACGATACTAAAACTTATAATGTTATGACGACACCGCTTGCATTGGGTCTTGCAGGCGGTAAAATTTTGCCTGTAACTATCGACGGAAGCAAGATCAAACATATTTTTGACGGCCATTCCGATGGCATGACGCCGGAGCTGCTAAAACAAGTTCCACGTGCTATGGCTGACCCGATGATGGTTTTAGATTCGTATGCTGGGCGTAAGGTTGTTGTATTAGACTTAAAGGATGCACAAAGGTCTACTATTATTGTTCCTTTAGAACTTGATGTTGAACGCAATCGTTATCAGGTGAATGCTGTCAGCAGTGCTTATGGGAAAGGTGGAGAAAATGGCACAGATTATGATTGGTTTATAGAGCACAATCTAAAAAAAGGTAGAGTGTCATATATAAATAAAGAAAAGACTGCCAAGTGGTTACAGTCTCCAGGCAGCGATTCCGCCAGCAGAGGTAACGACCTTGACAGTCTTCTTAATAATAGTATACCAGATGAAAATGCACTCCGCAAGAGACGAGAAGAAATGCAGGGATACTACCAGACAGCTTTTCACGGAAGCCCACATAAATTTAATAAGTTTAATTTAGAAAATATCGGAACAGGTGAAGGTGCTCAGTCTCACGGCTGGGGACTGTATTTTGCTAAAGATCGTAGTGTAGCAGGGAATAGATATAGATTTATAGGAAAAGCAGCTGATAATTCTGTAACTTTTGGTGGCAGGCCGATTATGGAATTATATGATTCCTTAGAACGTCAGGCCGGTACTATTTCAGATAATGCTGAAGCCCAGAAATATTATGATAAGATGGCACTGATTGAAGATATAGAATATAAGGGATCGACTGTTGATATTAACGAAGAAAATTTTTCTCCTGCAGCGGTAAAATGGTTTAAGAGAGAAATTAAACCACGGTTAAGAATAAAAGGATCGCTTATCGAAGTAGACATCCCAGAGAATAATGTTTTGCTGGATGAACAAAAAACACTTGCCAAACAGGATGAGAATGTAAAAAATCTGCTTAAAAATTTTTATAAATCATTAAGAAGCGAACAAAGAAGTGCAGTAAAAGAACAATTAAAACAGTCAGTGCGAAAAAATGAAACCAGCGAGGAATATTCAGAAAAAATTAATAAAACGAGAAAGAGAGATTCAACTTTATCAAGATTAAATAAAATTCTTAAGCCGTTGCCAGATACAGCACCAAAATTTATACAAAGAGCAAAAGAGTTGTCAATGTCGGAATTAAAAGGAGAAGGATATGATATTGGACGGCTGAAAACAGATCAACAATATTATGATAGTATCGTAAATTCTCTCCAAGCAGAACAAAAAGAATTACAAGCGGCTATTGCGGCAGAAGAACAGACCATCCAAGAGGCCTATAATAAAGAGTTAGAAACTATAGAGAAATCTAGAGGAGCAGGTCTTTTTAACAGTAATGCTATTACAGGAGATAATTTTTATGCAGCATTATCAGAAGTTTTGGGTGGAGCGAAAGAAGCATCGATTGCTTTAAATAAGGCAGGAATTAAAGGCATTACTTATTACGGTGATCTTGATGGGCGTGCTTTTGTAGTATTTGATGATAAATCCATAAAGATTCTTAACAAGTATAATCAAAAAGTTAATAACGATAAGAAAGGTTCTATCACCTGGGACGAAGAAGGTAAAGCAATTATCAGCCTGTTTGAAGGTGCTGATATGAGCACTGTTATTCATGAAGCTGTCGGCCATTACTTTATTGAGAACCTCATGCGTGAAGGAGCACTCCCTAATGCTACAGAGCAGATGAAAAAAGACCGTCAGACTATGCTTGATTATGCCGGTGTCACTAAAGACTGGGATAGCTTGTCGCAGGAAGAAAAAACAGCAGCACATGAACGCTTGGCAGAGGCCGCAGAAACTTATATGCTTGAAGGCAAGGCACCTTCAAAAGAGTTGCAGCCGGTATTTAACAGGTTCAAAAAATGGCTGCTTGCTGTTTATAACGCCGTTTTTTCGGATAAGCGCAGTAAAAATGCTGTTCCAATCAACGATGAAGTAAGGCAGGTTTTTGACAGGATGCTGGCCAGTGAAGAGCAAATATCAGAAATGGAGCGTATTGACGGTTATTTTTCTGCTTTGCCAGATGTTGTGTTAGATGCACTTTCAGAACCACGTAAGCAAATGCTGCGTAATTTTGCTGCTAAAGCTCACGATAAGGCAGTACAGTTATTAACAAAAGAAAGCCTTGTTAATTTCAATCAGGAGCGTAAAGACCGAATTCAAAAATATCGTGAAGATGTAGAGCCGCAGGTCAAAGAAGCGATTGCAAAACAGCCGTTATATATGGCTTCGGAGCAGATACTTGATATTGCATCTGATTTAAAAACAGCGAAGGGCGTAGCTAACAGATATTTAGAAGGTAATTTTGATGAAAGTAAAATGGCAACTTTTGATATGATAGCTGAAGCTAATGGTTTTACTTCCGGTGACGAGCTGGCTAAAACGATTATGTCAGAACCATCTTTTAATGGTGCGGTTAACAGACATATTGATGAAATGGTGCAGGACGCTTTCCCTGATATTTACAAAGAGAGAGGGCTTGCTGAAGAAGCTGCGCGTGATGCTATGTATAATGACGAGAGCGGTCTTTTGATAAATACAGAAGCACAGCTTATTGAGGATAAAGCACAAGGCTTGTTAAAGGGTCAGCGTGATGCTGAAACTCTTAGAAAACTTGCTGTTGCACGCAGGCAAACAGCTAAAATTCAGGCACAGATGGACCTACAGAACAGAGTGAAATTAAAGGAGGCTTTGAATACCCAAAAGTATATTACTGCCGAACGAAACGCTGCGGCTAAAGCTGCTGTAGCATTGGAAAATGATGATTATTCTGCTGCGGTCCGATATAAAAACGTCCAGGCGTTTAATCATGCTTGTGTAGTTGAAAGCGTAAGACTACGTAATCAGTATGTTAAGTGGCAGAATTATTTCAGGAAACAGGCTAAAGCTAAAAGGGAAACGTGGGGTAATGAAAGAAACTTTATTCAAGCAGCAGCAATTATGGAAAGGTTCGGTTATAAGCGTAAAGATTATTCTGATTTTGAAAAGACAGAAACTTTATCAGACTATCTGAATGATATGGATGATCTTTATGACAATGTTGCAGTTGCCGATTGGATAATGTATGAGGATGTTAGAATTACAAATCCTCGTGAACGTATGACGGCAAGTCAGCTTGAAGATGTAGTAAATGCGCTTAAAAATATCAAGGCGATCGCTAAACAGGAAATGAGTATCAACGCTTTACAGAAAGGTGTTACCTATGCTGAATTTAAAGCTGAAGCACAGGAAACACTTAATAAGCTGAAAACTATATGGAAACCGCAGGTTGGCGTTACACAGCAGCCTACAGTAATGGAGAAGCTAAAAGCGTCTTTACGCAGTACTGACAATCTTTTTGAAATGATGGACGACTGGCAGTATGGATTTTTCAGCAAACATTTTGGCGCAGCTATTCGAGAAGCAGCCGATAATGAAACAAGAAAAATTTTAGAATATGAAGAAAAAACAGCGCAGGTTTACAGGGAGTGGCTACCGGATAAAGCTGCAGAAAAGGCGGCCGATTATCAGGAAAAATATGACGAGCTAGGTACTTCTGTAGATAAGCACGTTTTAGTAAAAATGCTTATGAATTTAGGCAACGAGAGCAGTGCTAGAGTATTGTGCAGCACTAGACCGGTAGGCTTTGAAAGTTCTGCCTTGTGGGTAGATGGCGATATCGTACAGACTAAAATCAATTTGCTTGACTTCTTAGGGCGTAATCTTACTGAAGCGGATATAAAATATGCACAGGCTAAGATAGACATTGCAGAGATGTACTGGTCTGAAATGGAAGCTCTTGAAACTCGTTGGACAGGGTTTAGTCCTAAGAAAGTAGAAGCGTCGCCTGTAGAGCTGACGTTATCAGATGGTAAGACTGTTGTTATGCGTGGCGGTTATTTCCCGCTGATGCGTGACGGTGATACTGGTTCTAAACACGCTGGGCAAGAAGTTATTTCTGATACTGATCCCAGACAAGGCCGCAATATTAGAACAATGAGCACCAGACGAGGCCATTTAAAAGAACGTGTTAAGGCTAAATATCCTGTTAATCTAAAACGTGGAGCAGAGTTTAATGTTGCTATGGATGCGATACATGATCTGTGCTTCCGTGAGGTTATGGGGGATTTCCGTAAAATTATGAACGATCAGGAAATGTATACTCTGATTAAAGAAAAATTAGGTTTGGCCGATTTCTCTGCCTTTAAAGAATATCTTGAACGTGCGGCAAATCCTCAAGGTACTAACAGCGGTTCTGTTGGTGAAAGCTGGATGGGCAGTGTTGCTAACTGGCTTAGGGCTCGTACTGTAAACGCTGCTATTATGCTTAACCTTAAAACTGCCGTTCAGAACTTGGGTAATCCTTTGCTGTATGGTAATGCTGTAGATGGTTTTGGATATAGTGATGTCGTTGCCGCTGTGAGCAATTACAGTATGAATATGCAGCTTGCAGAGGGCTATAAATCGGCTAAGGAATTTGTTTACAGCAAATCCCCTTGGATGAAAGAAAGGTCTGTGCTTCCGGATATTTCCCTGCGGGATATGAAAGAAATGGAAAGCTTGAATCCTATAGAAAAGAAAGCTGTTGAATTTGGCACAAGATTGCTGGTCACTACTGATAATATTTCTGCTATTCCGGTATGGATGCAGGCGTATGGCAAAAAAATAAGGGCTGGTGCAGGCGAAACAGAAGCTGTGGACTTTGCCAATACGGTTATTAGACGTACACTTGGCAGCAGCAGAGTTACGGAGGTTGCACCGCTTTTGCGTGGCGGACCTATGCTTAAACTGTTTACTACATTCCAAGGCTTCTTCAATACACAATATAATCAGTGGGCCAGAGAGTATAACATCTTCTTAAAAGAAAAAGATATAATGCGTCTTACTTCGTTTGTGGGAGCTAAGTTTGTAATGTTTGCTTTTATAAACTTGATGTTGTCGGCCGAAGATCCATTTGAAGAAGATAAGGATGAATATCAAAAGATATCAAAAGAACTGCTTACTTACCCTATGAGTTTAGCCGGACCGGTTGGGCAGGTTGGTAATGCTATTTGGAGCAGGGCTTTAGGCATGCAGACTTACGGGTATAGAATGACAGCAGTACAAGGCACGATAGAGCAGATGGAGCGTGCTGCCGGTAAGGTGCAAAAGGTTTACCAGGGCAAAGCAGATTATGACGAATTGGTTGAGCCTACTGCAACATTTGTTGGAACAGCATTAGGCGTACCTGCACAGTTAAACAAATTATTCTTTAACGGATATGATATCTTGTTCAATGGTATGGATCCGGAAGTTGGAGACATCTTTAGACGTCGACCGAAGAAAGAACGGTAAAATAAAAATACCCCCTCAAATTTGAGGGGGTTATATTTTCGCTTCTTTGTCATTAGAAGCTTCAAAATATTTAAAATCATCATCTAAAAAGGCTTTGTGTAATTTTCTATCCCAAGATTCAACTAATAGGTCAAATGGCGAACTACCCAAGTTTTTGGTTATTACTGGTGGTCTTGAGATAAACATAATTGAAAAATGAGTATTATTTATATCCAAAGAAAAAGTTTTAAGGAATTGGTTTGAGGTATTTTGACCTTTTCCATATATTTTGCTGATTTCTTTTTTTATTTTTTCAAATTTTTCTAATCCATCTTTTTCGTCTTTTACATCCAATCTGGCTGTTATCTTATACAATTTATTATCAAAAAAAGAGAGCTCTAATAAAGGCGCATCGTATATCAACGGTATATTATAATAAGAATTTGCATTTGTTTGAAACAAATAACTTTTATGTTTTGGAGATTTTATAAGACTGTTGGGATATTCATCATAATATATTAGGGTGGGTAAAGTTTTAATTTTTTCTAATGAATCACCAAAATTTAAGCTTTCAAACTTTGATGTGCTATATGGATCAACAACAAGGGTCGAGGAAGTGTGTATATTACTTTGATGTATAGTATTATTTTGTTTTTTTTCAGTGGTGCATCCAAAGATAAATATGGATAAAAATATTATAAATAAAGCAAGAACTCTTTGCATGATGTTCCTTCTTCCTCATAGTAGAAATCATTCATGATTTTTCCTCAATTCTTTATTTGTATATAATTTTTGTCGGTTCTTTAAATTTTCTAGTATTAGCCTTTACGAAATCCTGTCTGGCTGCTCTTGTTGCTACTTGTTCATCAGACATTTTTTCTTCGAGTTCAATTTCGATAATAATTTCTAATTCCTTATATTTTTTATAAACTGGGCAACTTTCATTCATACAAGGCTTGAGGTCTTTAATAATTTCCCTTCTACTGTTATCCTCCTTGTGTTCTACCTCGCAGGCATTAACCGTATTGATACCTACCAATAAAGCCATACTCATTAACAATACTTTTTTTAACATAATAAATCCTCCTTTGCTTTATGGGAAACAGAAAATTTTTGACTGTTTTTCACAATTATATCACATTTATAAACTATATGGTATAATATAAAAAGTATTTACTATCGTGGAAAGAAGAGCTGTGTATGATTGCAGAATTTAAAAATAAAATATTTTGTTTGCTGTCTAAAAATAAAA
>OOCA01000259.1_pt1 | contig 41732 bp, 26 predicted proteins | sample 1671591 | NCBI WGS metagenome assembly OOCA01 (sample SAMN06348172, study PRJEB24527) | human gut metagenome | biome: human gut; feature: ankylosing spondylitis patient; material: feces | host: Homo sapiens | place: China | collected 2015-10 | reverse complement strand
TCAGCTACTTGAATATCGACAACCGACTGGAAGAGAATGCTTGTGCATCCTTGTTTGAATCACCCAAACAGGAATCCAGACATAAGGAAGATGATGCACAACAAAGCGTTTCCCATTCCGATGATGGCTCAAGCATCAGTCTCGGCTTGCTAAACGGCAACTCGTCCTACGATGCCACTGCCGCAGAAGAAGCCGAGTTCAATCGGCTGATGAAAAAGAAAAAGGCTAAGCGCAAGCGAGGCTTTCATTTATAATCCACTTTTTATTAACACTTTAAATTCAATTATTTATGGAAGATTTGATTCTAGATTTCAATCTCTACTTGTGTGAAAAATTTGGCTACAGAAACAGTTGTAGCGTGATGCAAAATGCCAATGGCTTGTGTGTGAACATCAGTGAACGTGATCTGGACTGTTACATCCGCTTCTGGGAGTATAGTTGTGGAAGAGGCAATTTCCCCGACTGGTCTATCATCATTGTGCGCAGTAACTTCAAGAAGAACCAAGAAGAAAGCCTGAAAGATTTGGCTCGCTTCTTCAAGGAGTACATGCCACGCTACGGTTACAAATACCTTTGTACCGAAGGTGATAACTACAAGTATTATCAAACACTCGGTTTAAAGCTCATCTATCGAGGAATCTTTGATCAAAACAATTATGGATTGCCGATTAAAGACTTAAATGTCTGACACATCGTTTAGAATTGAGGAGGGGACTTTTCCCCTCCTTTTTTTCTTTCTGATACGCCCCATTATGAGAACGTACCGTTTGAGGTACCAAGTTCGTGGGTGTGGACAACTTTGGGAGAAATTAGTAATTATGGCGAATGTAATAATGTTTCCGTTGATAGCATAACCGATGACGACTGGGTTTTAGAACTTGAAGATTTAGAAAAGGATACAGCAAAAATCATTCAAACACTTTCTAGATCAAAAAGAAGTATTAAAGGAGTACGGCACAGATTCAACAAAGGAGATATCCTATACTCTAAATTACGCACATATCTGAATAAGGTCTTGGTCGCACCACAATCAGGATATTGTACAACTGAAATAATGCCATTCAATTCATACTGTAATGTTTCTTCATATTATCTTAATCATGTACTGCGTTCGGCATATTTTCTTGACTATACGCAACAATGTGGATATGGTGTTAAGATGCCACGCTTGAGTACAACAGATGCTTGTAATGGCATGATTCCATTGCCACCTCTTGCTGAGCAAAAGCGTATTGTGAAAGAAATTGAACACTGGTTCTCTTTGATTGACGTTATAGAAAGTGGAAAGGAAGATTTGCAGGCAACCATCAAGCAAGCCAAGAGTAAGATTCTTGACCTTGCCATTCACGGCAAACTCGTACCACAAGACCCAAACGATGAACCTGCCTCAGAACTGCTCAAACGCATCAACTCGAAGGCAGAAATCACTTGTGATAACGGGCATAGTGAGAAGTTTCCTTATGAAATTCCTGAGTCATGGGTATGGTGTGGTCATAATTCCATCTTAGATATATCAGGAGGAGCTCAACCATCAAAAAATTATTTTGAAACTAAACCTAAGCCAAATTACATTAGGCTTTATCAGATTAGAGATTATGGAGAGTCTCCTGTACCTGTTTATATTCCAATTAATCTTGCTTCCAAACAGACTAAAAAGGGAGATATATTATTAGCTCGTTATGGTGGCTCTTTAGGAAAAGTATTTCATGCTGAACAAGGGGCTTATAATGTGGCAATGGCAAAGGTTATTTTTAAATTTGAGAATCTCATATATAAGGAGTTCGCATATTATTACTATTTGTCTGACCTGTATCAGGGAAAACTGAAAGAAATATCAAGAACAGCTCAAGCAGGATTTAATAGTACAGATTTTAACGATATGTATTTTCCACTTCCTCCACTTGCCGAACAACAGCGTATTGTTCAAAAGATAGAAGAACTATTCTCTGTTCTTGATAATATCCAAAAGGTCTTAGAAGTGTAAGTGAATACACTCCTAAGGGTTAATGTGATTTTACCAGTTCACCACTTTATCCACAATCTTTTGCTGTTCGCTGGCAGTACGGCGTAAATAGATACGAGTGGTCTCTATGCTTTCATGCCCCATAAGGTCGGCAAGCAGAGCAAGGTCGTTAAAGCGGTCAAGGAAGTTTTTTGCAAAACGGTGGCGGAATGAATGAGGATAAACAACCTCCTTATTCATTCCGTATTTTTCAGCAAAATGTTTGAGTTGGGAAGCGATTCCGCGAGTGGTAATGCGCTGACCGAAACGGTTCAAGAAGATATAGCCGGATGTCATGCCTTGATTCTTCAACCACTTTTCAGCTTCAGTTCGTAGATTCTTGGGGATGTATAGCCGTCGAATCTTTCCGCCTTTGCTATACAGGTCAAGATAACCCACTTTGATATGTTCCGCTTTGATGTGGAGCAATTCACTAACACGTGCCCCGGTGGCAGCCATGAACCACACGATGAAATACCACTCTTCATAGCCATCAGCTTTAAGCCTGGCTTTGAGAAATTTGTAATCGGCATCACTGATTACATTTTCCAAAAAGTTCTTTTGTTGCACCTTTACGAACTTCACTTTCAGCTTCTCCTGTTTTGTAAACTCTAGGAATTTATTGATTCCTTGTAAGCGCAGGTTCACTGTCTGCGGTTTGAAGTTCTCCACCAAATACCCCTTGTATGCTAAAAGGTTCTTCTTATTTACTTCCCCATAATGATTGAGAAAATACTGCACCGTCCACACATAGGATGTGACGGTGTTCTTGGCGAGATTACTCTTTGCCAATTGTTTTTTGAATTTTGTTACCATACTACATTGAATTAGAATGAATATGGTAATAATATAAAGGTACGTATCGGGCATTATACGCAGTTACCTGATGGATGGTGCGAATGTCAATTAGAAAACATCGTAAAATATGAGCAGCCACAAGCTTATATAGTCAAATCAACTGATTACGATGATAGATATTTGACCCCTGTTTTAACGGCTGGGAAGTCTTTTATAATAGGATATACCAACGAAACTGAAGGCATTTATCAGAATACACCCTGTATCATTTTTGATGACTTTACCACAGATTCTAAACTCGTTGATTTTCCATTCAAAGTAAAATCATCTGCCATGAAAATTTTAAGAGTGGCTGACAGTATAGAAATTGAATATGTCGCTATGTTTATGAACATAACACGACTCATTGGTGACACTCATAAGCGTTATTGGATTTCAGAATACTCTAAACTTTGCATACCAATACCACCCAAAGAGGAACAAAAGCGTATAACCAATGCTGTAAATGTGATGTTTGAAAAACTTGATACAATCATGGAGAATTTATAAGTTCTCCATGATTGTATCCAATCTATCTTGCGCTGAATTTATTGCAGCAACAATCTTTACTTGCTCATTATAAGGCGGTACGGGCACCTCTATTGCCTTAAATTGTTTTTTGTTCAAATGAGGTATTGCCGAACCAATTTTGTTCTCACGTAAACTCTTACGATGTAGGTTAATTACGTGCAAAAGATAGTCAGTATGTATGTTTTCAGCAATGTGTAGTTGCTTGAATGTACTACCTTGATAACCCTCAATCGGTGTTCTGAACACTTCACCAGAGTTTTCTCCATCAACTAAAATCAACAGGTTATTGGCTGCTACATATCGCCCATTGGTCAAAGTCTTAAAATCACGTTCTCCTCTTAGATATTTTACGTCAAGATTTGGCATTTCCTTACCGTCAAGTTTCTTTCCATCCGTCAAAGAACATAACATTTGCATCGAAACAACCTCCCATCCAATTGGTAACTGCGTATAATGCCCGTTATCACGAGGAGTGAAGTTAGGATTTATGCGTTTCAAGAGTTCTACGGCTGGCTCGTCATTCGGGTCTTGAGGTACGAGTTTGCCATGAATGGCGAGGTCAAGGATTTTGCTCTTGGTTTGTTTGATTGTGGTCTGCAAGTCAGCTTTACCTTGCTCAATTTGGTCAATTAAAGATAACCAATTCTTTGTCTCAGCAATTATACGTTTTTGCTCTGCGATAGGAGCTAAAGGAATTGGCAAGCATCTAAACTTATCAAAATCAATGCTATCTACAGTCGTTCCATCTTTATGATATTCTTTTAAGATAATGTGTTCGTTAGCTTTAATAATAACGTACAGATATTCAGAAAGCTCCTGTATATGAGGTGAAATAGTCTTTAAATCTTGGTTAACTGTAGCTGGCTTTTCTAATATAGAAAGAGGAAGAGTATGTCTTAATATGCCGCTGCGTGTTACCACAAGTAACGTACCTTTCTCATATAATGTCATTCCTACCAAAGCCTTATCTGTGATTTTCATCAGAGAGTTTGTAATATGGCTACACTTCATGTCCTTAGAAGTTACCCATAGATGCTTCCCATTATCCCAATATTCTTTATTATCCATTGAAGGAGTTTTACCTCCACCAAAAGAAACAATATCTTCCAACTTACACCATTTCCACCCCTTCGGCAACAAGTAGGGATAATGGGGCGTATCAGAAGTCTTTGCAGACTTTTTGCTCCGCTTAATTTTACCTTCCTTTATCAGTCGTTCTTTTTCAGCCTTTATTCGTTCGAGTAGAACTGATGCAGGTTCATCATTGGGGTCTTGCGGTACAAGTTTTCCATGTATCGCAAGGTCGAGTATCTTTTGACGTAATGCTTTTGTATCCATCGTTGTATTTCTGTTTGTAATCGCACTGTTTCTGACTGCACAATTACTTTTCATTTTCTTCCAGTTTCTTTAATTCCTCATTCTCTTCAAACTCTTCAATCCATTCCTTCACCTTGGCTTGCAATAAAGCCTTATTAGGAAGATAAAGCTGATAAGCAGAAGCATAGATGTTAGCATCTTTAGGCAAGGTGAGTTCCACAAGTGCATCGTTCTTCTCCCTGCACAGCAGAATACCAATTGTCGGCTTTTCAAAGTCTTGTTTGACATAGCGGTCGTAATAGTTGACATACATCTGCATCTGTCCAAGGTCTTGGTGAGTAAGTTTGTCTATCTTCAAATCTATAAGCACATAGCATTGTAGCAAACGATTATAAAACACCAAGTCAACAAAGAAATGCTGCTCATCAAATGTGAACCGTTTCTGCCTTGCTTCAAATAGGAATCCTTTACCAAGTTCTAACAGGAATTGCTGCATCTTGTTGATAATGGCATTCTCCAATTTAGACTCTGAGTAAACTGCATCGGGTTTTAGACCAAGAAACTCTAATGTGATGGGATTCTTGATGATGTCCGATGGTTTCCCAATAGTTTGCCCTTCTTTCGCCAACCGCATTACTTCATCTTTGTTACGACTCAAAGCCAATCTCTCATAAAGACAGCTTCCTACTTGACGGCTGAGTTGCCTTTTAGACCATTGTTGTTGGGTACATTCTATTTCATAGAAACTGCGGGCATCCGGATTTTCCACCCTCATCAGTATAAGGTAATGAGACCATGAGAGAGCGAATGTCGGTTCAGGAATATGTTCCTCTGCCTTCGGATAATTGGCTAACCACTGGTTAGCCTTTTGGCTCGACTTTGGACAACCACCGGTTAGCCCTTTAGAAAAGACAATATAAAACTGCCGTATATTCTTAAGCGTTGAATACGACCATCCATCTCCCAATCTATCTGTCAGACGTTTAGATAGTTCTTTCAATACCGCCTTTCCGTATTCGGCTCTTGTCTCTCCCTTTTGCTCATATTCTACTATATATTGTCCGATATGGAACTTAGTATAGACTTCAGCAATATTGACGGCTGTTGCCACACGTTCCCTTGCCTGCGTGACAAGGTCAACAACCTTCAAGAACAGGTCGTTTATATCTTTATCATTTGTGATAATCTCTTTTCCCATAACTCAATTTTCTTCAATATTCGCAAGTAGCTTTTCAAGTTCAACCACAGCAGCACTTATCGTTTGGCTTTTATCCTTTATATCAGCCATCAATTCTGCCAATGAACGGTTGTCCACCTCACCACCTTGCTTTATCCAAGTAATGTCAAGACTTGTTTTGTCTCTGGCAATAATTTCATCTACAGGGTATTTACGCCAACGACCTTGCGGATTATTCTCGGCATCGTAGGTCTCTACTCGATTATTGTAGCAAGAAACAAAATCATCCAAATGATGCCGTTCCAGTTTGTTGGTGGCAAGCGTATGTTTTATGTCTGTACGGTAATCGTAAAACCATATTTCTTTGGTTGGTTGTCCTTTGCTGAAAAACAACACGTTGGCTTTTACGCCTTGCGCATAGAAAATACCTGTAGGCAAGCGTAAGATAGTATGTAGATTGAAATCTTGCAATAAGCGTTTGCGAATAGTCTCACCTGCCCCTGCCTCAAAAAGGACATTGTCAGGAAGCACCACAGCAGCACGTCCTCCGGTTTTGAGCATAAGCATCATGTGCTGGAGGAAATTTAACTGGTTATTCTTGGTCTCTACATAAAAATCCGGGCGGTTAATATCCACCGATCCAGCCGGACGAGTTCCAAAAGGAGGATTGGCAAGAATCACATCTACAAGAGTTGACGGTTCTTTTTCCAAAGAATCCTCACAAACAATCGGACTACGGTCTGTACCAATACCATGCAAATAAAGATTCATGGAAGCGAGCGTCACCACTAAGGGCGTATTATCCACACCATGCAAAGCTTTGTCACGCAAGAAATCACGTTTTTCTTTACTTGCTGACTGACCTTTCATATAATCGTAAGCTGTAAGCAAGAATCCACCCGTTCCACAAGCCGGGTCACAAACCGTTTCCCCCATTTGCGGATTGATACAATCTACCATTGCCTGAATAAGTGGACGAGGAGTAAAATACTGTCCTGCACCGCTTTTCTTATCCTGCCCGTTCTTTTCAAGAATGCTTTCGTAGATAGCACCTTTCACATCACCGTCCATAATGAGCCATTGCTCTTCATCAATCATGGTGATAACCTTTTTTAGATAAACTGGTTTGTCTATCTTGTTTTGTGCCTTCGTATAAATTGTACCTATCAGATTATCCTGCTCGCTAAGCAATTTAAGGGTTTCTTCATATTGTTTTACCAGATCCAGACCATCAAGTGCTATCAAATCTGCCCACTGATAACCAGTTGGAATAGCCGACTCTTCTCCAAACATTTCTACATTTTCGGCATCCATCTTCAAGAATAAAAGATAGGTCAGTTGGGTAATATAATCAGTGAATCCAATTCCTTGTCCGGCAAGAGTGGTTGCCAGATTCCATACTTTTTTGGTGAGCGATTGCTCTGTTGTATTATTTGTTGCCATTTCTTTATGCTGCTTTTCTTAAAACTACAAATGTGTAAAGGGAATGAAGTGCCTCGTCTGCCTTCTGCATATTGCCAAACGCTCTAATCATTTGGGCTGCATGAGTAGCATCATCTTCACGAATATCTCTGATAGTACAAGCTCCGTTAGAAGCGATGTAATCCACAATACGACTGATAACCTCTCGCTGTTTGTCAGTTATTTCACGCTGGGTTTGTCCTAACCAAAGATTGAAAAACTGTTTAGAGGTAGTAACTACACTATCCAATCGTTCGATTTGGTGGAAAGCAAAGCGCACAAGTTGTATGATATTGGTCAATGCATCGCTTTCTTCTTTGGTTGTGGAACGCCTTACCACTTTAGGGTTAACTATGGCATAAGAGTTCCAGAGTTGTTTGGATGTAAAATGATTGTTTGCCATTTTAAGTCTGTTCTCCAAATCCTTTAGCATCGAATAGGTTATAGGCTCTCCCTCATTGTTGTAAATGATGCGCAGTGCCTCTATTTCGTCATAGTACTTTTTACAAAAATCTTCAAAAGCCTCTGTCGTATTTTTTGCTTCCTCAATGGAGAACCCTTTGGAGATAAGCGTATCTTCACCCGGCATCAATGTATTGACGAATCCGGCTGCAAGTATAAGAAGGTATTTCCGAGCATCCGCATGATTGGCAAGCGGAGCAACTAACCCCTTACGTTCATTGTTAGGCTCATCAGTGCTTACAAACAATGGAAGAATGCCTTTCTCCAGCGCATCGTATATTCTGACAGAAAGCTCTTTCATGTCATCATGAGACAAACGAACAAACTCTTTCCGTTGCGAATCATCTGCTTTATTGTATATTCGTGCAAGCGTTGCCGCAAGCCGTTTGAGATACTCGTCAGGGATATAGCCATGACTAATACGTTCTAACAGCTCCTTTAGAGTAATCGTTTTTGTTGTAGGACCGTCATCTATAGGTGCCACTGTTTGCGCATGTTCTGTCACGCCTACCGCATCAACCAAATAAAAACAATCCTTACTGAATGCGTTCGGGGTAACATTGCGGAGTTGCTCATCACCAATAGTGCGCACTCCACGCCCTTTCATCTGAATATATAAAGGCAATGACTCCACATCACGCATGAACATCACCACTTCCAGTGGCTTTACATCTGTTCCGGTGGCAACCAACGTACAGGTGACAGCAATACGGAAATCCTTGTCGTTACGGAATTGGCGTATCAGTTCGTTACTGTCGCCTGCTGAATAAGTGATTTTCTGAACAAAACGGTCGTCAGTCCGTCCGAACACCTCTTTAGCTATCTGTACGATATTTGTGGCGTGAGCTTCATTGAGCGCAAATATCAAGGTTTTAGGCAAATAGCCCATATTCGGCTCACGTTGTGGGTCATTAAACAATTCTGTATAAACCACATCCCGATAGGTTGAAAGGATTAACTTTATCTGTGCCGGATTAATGACACTCCGATTAAGTTCTTTATTGGTGTAGGTTTTGGTTTCCTTGTTACTCACAGTCTTAACCTCACCTGTATATCTCGTTTCTTCCTTTACTCTCTCACCCTCTAATATAGCTCCCCCAGTTTCCGTAACTTGCGTTTTTATTCGATACACCCTACAATCCACATTCACACCATCAACGATACTCTTTTCTAAGGTATAATTGACAATGATATTATAGTTAAAGAATTTCTTTGTCTCTTCAATCGGGGTTGCTGTCAAACCGACAAGTCGAGCCGTATCGAAATATTCCAACACCTTGCGCCAGTTCCCATAAATGGAGCGATGGCATTCGTCTATGATAATCATATCAAAGTAATCGTGCGGTAAATTGGGATTGGGAGGCAAGATTACTTCCTCTACAGGTTCGTTCTCATCATCGTCATCGTTATCCTCAATAGTTTCTCCTTTCAAAAATGAGAATAGGCGTTGTATGGTAGAAATAACGACATTGCTATCAGAAGGAATAGAAGACGAACGAAGGCGATTGACCGTAAAGATAGTATTGAAAGCATCCCCGTTCTCTGTCAGACGGAAAGTTCCAAATTCTCCCTCTGCTTGTTTTCCAAGATTATTTCGATCAACAAGAAACAACACTCTACGCATTGGTGTATAAGAAAGCATTCGGTAGGCAGCAAGACAAGCCGTATATGTTTTGCCTGCTCCAGTGGCAAGAACCATCAACGCCCGATTTTGCCCAGCACGGAAACTTTTTTCAAGTTCTGTCACCGCCTCATACTGGCAATCACGAAGTCCCTTCCTTTTCAATGTAGGAAGTCCGGCAAATGTATCCTCAATCCCCAACTTCTTGACCAATTCATGCGGCGTAGGAATAGCCATTATCTGCTTGAAACAAGAATCTTGTTCACGAAAATCACAGCAATATAGTTCCTTGCCATTCGAGGTGAAGATAAAAGGCAATGGCTTTTGATATGCCTGATAGATATTCGGAACACTTCTTGCGTATAAGGCTGCTTGCTCGCATACTTTGGAGGCAAAAGCGTCTGTTTCTTCACGCTTAGCTTCAAGTACCCCTACTGCTTTTCCATTAATGAAAAGGAAATAATCTGCCTCAAGATTTCCTTTCAATAAACCTTCTCTTATGGCTACAGCCGTACAAGTAGGTTCATAATCCTCCCTGTTGACTACTTTCCAACCAGCATCGGCAAACCACTGGTCTATCTTTATTCTTGCTTTTTCTTCAGGAGTCATGTTCTTGATATTGTATATTATCGGAAGTTCATAGGCACATCTGCAACAGGTTGCAAAAGGATCCAGAACTTCCTAACCTTATTAAATACTATTGTAACCTTTCTTTTTTATCGGTTATCAAATCCTTCAAATCGACTTGTAATATCTCCGCAATCTGTTGCAAGGTTTCCAAATTTGGTTGAATTCGATTACAAGCATAGGCATTTACCATACTGAAACTCTTGCCGAGTTTTTTTGCCAACCATGTTTGAGAGATACCTTTTTCAGATAATACAGACTTTATCCTATTCAGTTTCATTCTTTGATATGATTTTATAATGCAAATATAGCGAATTATATTCGATAATAGTGTATATTTGCATTAAGAAAAGTCAGTTCTTAAATGAGTTATACCTCAAAGTAATTGAATTTAGACATATTTATGGGAAAGACAGTAACAACATATCTCATTGATGGAGACCCAAAAGGAACTCAATACGCATTCATTAGCAACAAAATTTGCCAAATGTTTGTCGTACCACGTTCTAATCTCTCTTATTTGAATACACAAGAGAAGTTACAAAAACCTGCATTCTATATATTGCTGGGGGAAGATGAATCAACCAAGCCGCAGGCGTATATAGGTGAAACGGAGAACTTTAAAGAACGTGTAAAAGACCACGATAGCAAAAAATCGTTTTGGCAAAAAGCACTCATATTTGTATCGAAAGACGCCGATATGACTAAAGTTGATGTGCAATACCTAGAACATAAAGCTATAGCCGAAGCCAAGAAAGCAAACGCTTTTGTTTTAAGCGATAATAAACAAATTCCTAAAGCCCCTAACCTACCGGAGCATCAACAGGACTCAATGAATGAATTTTTCGAAGATGTGAAGTTTTTGGCATCATTTATCGGTTGCAATATTTTTGAAGTATCACAACCCAAAGAAGAACATCTATTCTACACCAAAGGTAGAGGATGTAATGCAAAAGGTTTCTACAGTTCCGATGGATTCACAGTCCTAAAAGGAAGTACTGTTGCCAAAACAATGGTTCCGTCTTTCAACTGGAAAGAAAAACGAGAAAAGATGCTTCAAGATTACACTTCTACTGAGAACGGAATATTGGTATTGACATCAGATAAAACTTTTTCAAGTCCCAGTACTGCCGCAGATTTCTGTATTGGTAGCAGCAACAACGGCTGGTTGGTATGGAAAGATAAAGAAGGAAATACATTGGACTCAGTTTATAGAAAACAGTTGGATTAATAACATATCAGTTGGAGGCAAATATGGAAATTATCAATCTACTAGACTTCACAGACCGCATCGAGTTGAGAGAATGGCTGAAGGTCAACCATAATCGGGTGAAATCGTGTTGGGTTGTAACTTCACGCTCTAAACAGCCCACATACGAATGTATTCCATACATTGAGGTTATTGAAGAAGCATTGTGCTTCGGGTGGATTGATTCAACTCTAAAAAAATTGCCAGACGGACGCCTTGCACAGCGGCTTTCACCTCGTCGCAAAGGAAGTCATTGGACTGAGTTAAACAAACGATCTTGAAGACCGAGGACTTATGACAGATGCCGGACGCCAAGCCTTTGAGAAAGCCTATTCCTACAAAATAGTCCCTAAAGGTACTCTTATGGAAAAGAGAATCATGAAGCATAATAAGGAATTAAGACCGGGATTATATAAATAATCGCCCACTATTCTAAAGAGGTTTCAAGACGATGAAAGAAAACAACATATCCCCTATTCAATCCGACTTTGAACAGATTAAAAAGCGAGATGCAAAAGGTTTAGAGTATTGGACTTCTCGTGAGCTGTGTAACGCATTAGGCTATAGTACATACGAAAAATTCAATCGTACTCTAACCAAGGTTATCGCAATAGCCAATAAGAAAGGTTGTAACACTACCGAGCATTTTAATCCTACGTTCGAGATGGTCAAGCTAAATTCCGGTTCCTTTCGTAAGGTAGAGAATATACATCTATCACGAATAGCCTGTTTGCTGATCGCAGAAAATGCCGATAGCAAGAAGCCGCAAGTGCAAATGGCAAGGGAATATTTCAAACAAGAAATATCAACTCCTGAATTAATCAACAATAGTCTATCATCCAATATATTACTATATAAGACGAAACAAGGAGAAAGTCGTATAGAGGTCGTCTTTAATAGTGAAACATTTTGGATCTCACAAAAGCGAATGGCCGATTTATTTGGTGTCGAAACGAATACGATTAACAATCATCTGAAAAATATATTCAAAAGCGGTGAATTGAATGAGAACTCAGTTATTCGAAAAATTCGAACAACTGAACTTGATGGCAAGAACGATGATACATTCTTCTACAATTTGGATGCGGTTATTGCCGTTGGGTTTCGTGTGGGCAGTTATCAAACGAGCCAATTTCGGATGTGGGCTACATCGGTTCTAAAAGAAATGATTATAAAAGGATTTGTATTGGATGATGAACGCTTGAAGCAGGGCAAACATTTTGGCAAAGATTATTTTGACGACCTGTTAGAACGTATCCGAGAAATACGAGCTTCAGAACGTCGGTACTATCAAAAAATCACCGATGTTTATACCGAATGTAGTGCCGATTATGATCCTAAGGCTGAGACTACCCTGCAATTCTTCAAGATGGTGCAAGATATGATGTATTGGGCTACTTCCCATCAAACAGCAACCGAAATCATCTATTCGAGAGCAGATGCCCAAAAACCTCACATGGGACTTACCACGTGGAAAAACGCTCCTGACGGCAGAGTTCAAAAGTCGGATACAATTATCGCCCATAATTACCTATCAGACAAAGAAGTCTCTGCTTTCAATCGTCTATCAACCGCTTTCCTTGATTTGGCCGAACTTCGTGCCGAACGGCAAATCATCTCCACAATGGCAGATTGGAAAAAGCAATTGGATGATTTCCTGACTCTATATGAGTGTGATAAATATAATGAGGCTGACACCATTTCCACCGAACAAGCGAAAGAAAAGGCATACGCTGAATATGATAAATTCCGCTTGATTCAAGACAAAGAGTTTCTTTCGGATTTTGATAAAGAAATCAAGATATGGAAAGAAAGAGGATTGTTTGGCAAAGATTAATTCTATCTATAAACACTATAAACAAGAACATAAGATGAATCATAACGGCATATTCTCACTATCTTTTCCAGAAGCTAAGACAATAATAGTTTCCGGTGATATTCATGGAGACTTTAATCAACTGGTGTTCAAACTCTGCATCTAATATCAGCTTACGGACACTTTGCTAATTGTAGCTGGGGATTGCGGCTTTGGCTTCGAAAAGAAAGAGTACTATGAGCAGATGGTTAGACGAAATGCCAAGCGAATGAACCAAGCCAACAATTGGATTGTGTTTGTGCGAGGTAATCATGATAATCCTGCTTATTTCGATGGCGCAATGTTCAACGCCAAACGCTTCATCGCTGTTCCAGATTATTCCATTCTACAAGCCTGTAATCATACTATCCTTTGTGTAGGTGGAGCTATCTCTATTGACCGTATCTATCGCAAAATAAATGGAAAAAAAGAAAATACAGACTCCATCTCAATGATTCGCAAGAAAACGATATTTCCCGCAATTTATATTGGAAGAACGAAGCTCCTATTTACGATTCTGATAAGCTGAATGCTATCCGTGCCAGCTTCATGATTGATACGGTTATCACACATACTGCACCTTCACATTGCGAACTATTCTCAAAAAGCAACCTTAACCAATGGGCTGAGAACGATTCCTCACTGATTGAGGATATACAATTTGAACGAAAAACGATGGATATGCTCTTAGACCGTCTTAAAACAGACAATCATCCTGTAAGCCATTGATATTATGGTCATTTTCATCAAAGTTGGCATTCCTGCATTGACGGAATACTATATCAGATGCTCGACATTATGGAGCTCAGTCAAATCTATTGATTTATACTATTTCGGGTATAATATTGATATAATAAGCAAGATTATACCCGATAGGATATAATAGTTGTTAGCGGAATACAAGTGTTCCTATTAGGGCATACAAACATTTTCCATTGTGAACAAACGGAGTCAATTACACTTTTTCAAACGAATCGAATGTATATCCTACAAAAGTTTTCTGACTCTACAACCGTTTTTCTACTGTAAATCACCCTCTTTGGAAGAAAACCATACCGCAAACCACAGAAATCCCAAGAAAACCATTACCTTTGTATTCAACAAGCGCTCTGTAACATACATACCTGCGTAAATGCCCTATCACTCAATACATTGTATCTGATAGCGGACATACCACAAAAGGGCTGAAAAGAGGCGTACAATACGTATATGCAAAACCATGAAATACAACGGTTTGCATTTATCCCTACAGTATTTGTCAAAACAGAGGTTGTACCGATTAAAGTGAATTATCACTGATAATCAGTGATGTAAATATGCTCTATGTTTTTTAGCCAAACAAACTGCACTTTTTGAGACGATCTGAGGTAATAATTGAGCAAACAAACGCCATTCCTCGGTTTCTAATATTCCAAATCTTCCAATTGTGCAGCGCAGTCTTCCTGGTTTGCATAGCGTTCATACTCTTGCATAAGTTTGGTGAATATTTTGGAAAGTCTCGGATATTTAAACTTAACCTTGTCTCGATAACCATTGAACAATGCTACCAACGACCGTTCCTGGGCACCGCCTTCTGCAAAAGCTCGCATTGTAACACCTCTGCTATTAAAAATCCTCATTCGAATATGTTCATCAACCGAATCACTTTTCAATTCTTCTACTATTTCCCCGAGAATGACCTGTGGGTATGAGGCATTCCTTGGGAGGTTACCCAAAAGACTACCTACCACCATATCGGTCACTTGAGAACGATGACGTTCCACGGATAATTCATATAAACGGTATATATATGTGCGAAGTGCGTCAGAATTCACATTCCCTTGACTATCAACCCCTGGACAACATGGGAAATTATGCAAGATTTGGAATGCACATCTTGTCATCACTATCCTGTTATTTATCTCCGATTCGCTTACCTCCTCCTCATTCCCATCATCAGATTTATATACCATTACCATCAACTCTATAAGCAATTCAGGCTTGCTCATCAGTTCTTTGATAAGACGTAGTTCGCTTATATTTCTACGATGCTCGAAAGCTTGATAAGCAAAAAATTCGATTTGAACCAATGCTTGGACAATCTCGGGATCTTCTGACTTATCCAAATCTTCTATCACATTATCTATGTAGTACCAATCAATTTTCGGGGTAAAGTCTTGCTGACCACCGAATATAAGACCTTTGACGACATTGACTTTAAGAATATCGGGTATCAGTTCAGAGTCTTTGTTATGGTATATCAGTTCCAACGCTTCGTCAAAGCGGTTTACCCAAACAAGTTTATCAATAATTTGTATTGGATTAGGAGTTTTAATATACGCCACATTAATATTTTGCCAGTAGAGAGTTTCTATTTTTTCACCGTAGTCATTCGCAATGGTAGCAAACATTTCATTGTACCCTGGAGCATATAAGCATACAGACAAGCAAGTATTGCCATATGCTCTTACATCTTCCACAACCCTTACATAGTCATCTTCACCCTTTTGAAAGAATAGATTCCGAAAAAAAGTCTGAAGGAATGTAAGGTCGAGTATATTCTCGCCAAACTTTTCACAAACATCTTGCAGCAAGTTGTCACCATATAGTTGTATCATGCTATTGACTACAGAATTAGGACATTTTGCAGCACTTACCAACTCCCATAGACCATTCCTGCCTTTTTCCGAAAGAATTTCTTTAACAGCCTTGTTTCGAATCTCCTGCTTCATCCGACATTCCTCTTTAAAGTCCATCTCTCGTTTTTGAGGAAGACGTAGAAACATATCCTCGAACATCCATCGATATTTCATGACAACATTCTTGGACTCGATGTCAGAAAGTAGTTTCTTATATGGTTCAAGTTCTTTCTCTGACAACGCCCACGCAGCCTCTGGAATAGAAAGGTGATGAATCAGTTCGTCACGAAGAGTATGTTCTACTACGTCACTTTCACAAAAAGTATCTTTTTTCTCGGTAATTGCATCAAGGATATCTGTTCTACAACAACTCATCCATTTATTAGTCGACAGTTTTAAAAGCGTACATATGTCATCTTCTGAGAAGGTTGTACAGTTCAATAACAATTTTGTCACTGCTTTCACATTATCGATTGGTACCGGAATATATTTAGGAGAAGAAAGATCGCTAAAATGTCGCCACTTATAAAAATGTGTCTGAGAGAATGTCTCAGCTCCCAAACTATTTAAAATATGGAAACACAACTCACAAATCAGAGTTCTAAAAGAAGAAGAGAGAGACGTCAGCACTTCTATCTTATTTTCAAACTTGGCGAATGTTTGCGGCAGTTGGAAACGAAAAATCTCCGCAAGCGAGTTTATCGGCTTGTTAGCATAATTACTCTCGTTCTTATATGTAGAAAAACGCAATAGAAGAGAGGTGGCTCTATAAATATAATCTTCATCCCAAGCTAACATCTCAAGCGCAAAAAGAATTTCTGTATAATATATATTCCAACCTGTCAACCCCAAACTATACTTCTGTGGAGTAAATACAACATCATAAATATCCTGTCCTGTCTCTTCAAGAAATCCTAAAAACGCTTCAGGAGAAGCCTCCGCTAAAAGAGTGAAATACGTTCTGTTGGACAAAAAACGCTGTAGCGTCCAGCCATTCAGTAGTTCTCGTACCAAACCATCAACCCAAATATTTTTATTGCCACTATCATCATTTATCAATGATAGTAATATCAAAGATTGATATGTTCCCTTTTTGACGTTAGAAGAAAACTGCTGCTTAAACTGCCACATTCTCCATCCATCAGAAGTAACTTTGTCTACCGCTTCGGGATCGTCGTCAGCAATCAACAATTCACATACTTCTTTCAGTTTTGCTAAATCACCGTCTGTTAGATAAACCGAAGCATATGCCATAGCATCCATTGGAGACCTCAATCGCCAGACTGTTCCGATATGCGCTATCGGAGAATCAGACATTAATCTGAATCCTTGTAATATCTTGGCATAATCCGAGTATGTTTTCCCAGATAATTTCTCTACGAGTTTCAAATCCCCTGGTACATTTTCGTTCCATTGCCCCAATAGGATTATTGGCAATAAGGCAGATATTCCATCACTATTCGCCCATTCCGGCTTTAGCTTGTCAATCTTCATACGGCGCCTCAAAACATTTACATCCCTAGCCGTATCTGTTGCAATCTTTCTAGCCTGGATTGAATCAAAACCACAATCTTCAATAGCCTTAACAAAGCCTTCTCGTTCCACCCTTGGTAACTTCACAGCTGTAGGCACTTGATCCTCAGGGGTTACAGCGCAGATTACTGTATGATTATGCGACAATGCATAGGACATATTGTCTCGCAAGGTCGTGATAATAATCAGATTCTCATAGTGAGATACTAAATCATCAAAAGTATTTTTGTCAGTTACAACGATTGTTTTTGCCTGTAGTTTATCAGCATCATTGCAAGTTACAATTGACGCTAATACAAATGCAACCGCTTCCGACTGCGTTAATGCCTGAATTTCAAGAATAGACAGCTCAAAACACGCTTTTAACACACGGTCAATGACCTGATCCCTTCCTGCTGTTACTATTTGGTATGGCAGAGAATACTTATCGCCAGAAGCCCACTGCATCCAATAAACATCAGGTAACTGATAACCTCCGGCGTTCAGAATATTCAGTTTGTCTGCCAACCATAATCCGACTGTGGGACATTTCTCAATCCAAACTTCAAGTTCCACTGCGGTGTAAACCACTAACTTCTTCCAACCTTTTTGATTAGCAATAATCCACGCATCTGCTCCAGTCCATTCTCGAGGTGTAACAAAAACAAACGTAGAGTCCGATTTTATATGTCCGAGAGGGTTCGTTGCACGTTTTGTTATATCATCGTTCGCTTTGGTCTGAATATCCTTATTCACTCCACACTCCCAAAGAGATTCCCCCTTAGGAACTAAATCTATCGGTTCTTGACATGATACAATTCCATCCCATCCAGGCATATGCACAGCATCACCACTGGGGAAAGACAGCCTCTCTAACTGCTTCACGGAAGCACAGATAAGACGTCTTATCAATTCAGGCAAGAGAGACTGACATTCTTTTGTGTCAGCCCATTGCTTCAAATGTGTTGATGTAATGACTTTCATAGACTATATTATTATTACATTAAAACCTCTATACTCTTGCTTCCAAGTCAGGAGCTTATGAGCTTTCAAGTCAATCATAGCTGACCACATTCCCTTAGAGACCAAAGGATACTTGTTTTCATAAAGTTCACCCAACCAATTATCGGTATAACTACACAGCTCCTCATTGAATGGGATGTAGATCATAAGGTAGTGAGCTACCTCATTCAAATCCTGCTCTCTGATTCCTACTAATATCTGCTTTGCCATAATATCTTTATTTATAATTAAATGGTAGTCAATAAACTCAAATCAACATCAGGAATGATAACCTCCGCAAGCTTATCTTCAACAAGAAATCCCATATAAAGCGGAATGGTGAGTATCCCCCCCTCACGTCCTACATTATATTGTCCTAACTTAATCGCATTTTTGACATGATACACATCCTTGTTCTTCAGAACCGTAGTCATGCTTTTGGCCTTTCTCGACTTTGCCTTGACTTCAAGGATAACGCATTCCCCTTTGAATCTCACTAAAAAGTCCAGTTCAAGCCCACTGTCCTTATGGAAGTAGTATAGTTTTTGCCCGGACTTGCATAAGAAATCAGCCATCAGATTCTCAAAGATAGCTCCCTTGTATCCAAGAAGATTACCCTTCAAAATATCTGCCTGTGTTCCATAATCGAGCATTGCCATTAGAATACCAATGTCAGTGGTATATACCTTGAAACATTCTTTGATAGAATTACCCTCTAACGACAGTTCTGTAATCTGCGTATTATAGCATCTACGGACTATCCCGGCATCCTCCAACCATTGGATGCTACCGATGTATTGCGAGGCTCTTCCGCCCTTCTTGACGATGGAATATTGAAATTTCTTGTTCTCCTTGGCTAATTGTTTCGGAATAGATTCAAAACATTCTCGGATATTAGGCTTGTCCGCATCATCCGCATATTTAACCATATCCTCTTCGTATTCGGCAATAAGATTGCGCTGCGCCTTATATATAAGTTCGATATTCTTGGTTTCAAGAAAGCAGTTCACCACTTCCGGTAGACCTCCGACAATGACATATCTGTACAGCAACTCCATCATTGCCTTGTGAATCCCATCGGGAACAGCCTTTTCGTGCTCAAAGCATGATTTGACAGCATCAATAACCACTTCACTAATTCCGTTTGCCCACAGAAATTCCTCAAAGTCCAACGGATACATATCTATCACAGTTTCATATCCGACAGGAACAGAATCTTGTCCCTCCTCTTCGTTTTTCTTCCTGCTCTTGCCGTAGCCTTTCACTCCCAAAAGAGAACCAGTAGCAATAACATCAAAACGTCCGTCTATATGGAATGACTTCAAGGCTGTCCTTGCCTCCTTACACTCCTGAATCTCATCAAGGATAATGCAAGTTTCCCCTTCAATAAAACGACTACCTTGAATCAAAGCAGAGAGGTTGAGAATAATGGTATCGACATCTATATTACCCGTAAAGGCAGACTTCTTATCCGGTTCAAGTATGAAGTTCATATAAACCACACTCTCATAATTCTCTCTTGCGAACTTCTGGACAATGTATGTCTTTCCGCATTGGCGGATACCTTTTATCACAAGGGGCTTTCTGTCCTCAGACTCTTTCCATTTAGCTAAATATGTTTCTATTTTCCTTTTAAGCATGGTGCAATCATATTCTTCCAATGGCAAAGTTACACTTTTCCCAGCGAATAACATTCAAACCGACGCACTTTTTCAAATGAATAAATCACATATAACTACATTTTTTCAAGCCTATCACATATTTTCGCACAAAAAACTGACGCAAACCACAGAAATTCCCAAGAAAACCACTACCTTTGTATTCAACAAGCGTTCTGTAACATACCTGCGAAAATGCCCTATCAGTCAACACCTTGTATCTGATAGCGGACATTCCACAAAAGGACTGAAAAGAGGCGGTACAACACGTATATGCAAAGCAATAAAATACAACTATTTGCATTTGTCCCCACATTCTGTGTACTTGTAAAAACAGAGGTTGTACCGATTAAAATGAATAGTCGCTGATAATCAGCGATGTAAATATGCTGCGTCGGAAAATGGGGTAAAAAGTATCCTTATGCAATACTCTCATGGAGAAATAATTGGGACGACTTAACAGTGTTTTTCCAGTTCCCACTTGAAATCAGAAAAATCATTTATACCACAAACCTCATTAAAAATCTCAATGGGAAGATTAGAAAGTACACTAAATCAAAGCTCTCATTCCCTTCTGATGGTGCGGTTAAGAAAACTGTATACCTCTCTTTAAGGGAGATTGAGAAAAAGTGGACATAGCCTATTCATAACTGGGGATTGATTATGAACCAATTTATGCTTATATTTGAAAACAGAATCCAGATATAAGATAAATATCTGAATCCTGTTTTCTCATTTACACAAAGTTATAGACAGTGCCGTTATAATTCTCACAACTTTTAATTTTAACGACTTTCTTTTAACTCCCATAGCACATCATTCTTTAGATTCACTATCATTATACATCTTACTCACTGCATCTGCTGAATCTTTCATCATTTCACGCAACGATGCCGGAGCCATCACTTCAATCTGCTCACCAAACGAACGAAGTAAGGAACGAAGTTCATAATTATTCTGGACCTTGAGAATCACTTGCCAATAATCTTCTCCAATAGGAATAGATACAGCTGATTGCGATTCATGTAATGGTTTAGTTACAATATATCCATAAGCCTTATTGCTTACTTTCAATACAATCTCTTCTACAGGAGCATTGCTTAAAGAAACTCCCACTATATCACTGAAATATTCCTTGAAATCAACATCTTCCGAAAGCGGTTCGTATGGCTTAGATGTCTCTTTATAGCTCTCAATTCTATCTATTGCAAAATTGGAGAGGTATTTAGAATCCTTATGCTTTCCAATGAGAAACCACCTATTATTGTACTGTTTTAGGTAGTATGGAATAACTATAATTGTTCTTGCATACTTGCCAAAAGGATGATATACAATTTCAATAACCCTTTTGTTGACAATAGAATCAAATATAGGTTTGTAATATGCGTCCATACCTTTCAAGTAAGGATTATGTTGAAAACTAACAACGGAATCCAAGGTTTCTCCGAGTTTGCTTGTGGTATATAATCGTTTTTCCAAATCATCCAACCATTCAAATTGGAGTACTCCTTCGAACCGTTTTAAGAGTATAAGAGCATTGTGTATCAAATCCAATTCCTCTTGATTGATAGGTTGCTCCTTGATTGATGCGCCTTTTTTGTGATAACGGTAATACTTGCGATGACCATTTTGAATTGCATCAATCAACATTCCATACCCCTCTTCACTCTCAATGAACTTCAAATCTTCTTGTACTTGCCGCTTCTTTACTCCCCCTCCATCTTTGGTTTCGCCATTATATTGGTACAGTGCTTCATTGCATGCTTCAACAAGGTCTTCAATGTAATAACGTCTTGACCAATTGCTCAAGCACCTGTCAAGGACTTGGTATCTTAATTGTGCATTTTTATTTGTTGGCATAAACTCTATATTTTTAATGTATATAACAAAAGGATAGCTAAACGCACCTCTTTACATATTCATACGCCCATGCTACCAAGTTACCGATTATTGCTCCTATCATATCAAGACCTCTCCATATTTACATCACACGAATAATTAAATTTTCCGTCCTACCGTCTGTCTTTCAATATAGTTCTTCTGTATGGATGTTGTTCTTTTTCACAATTCAATATTTTATTTACTACACAAACAGGAAAAACTCCGTTTTGTAAAAATACAAAGTAATATCCATTTTCTTGATGAAATCATCAATTATTTTGCTTATTGCGTGATAATTCAACGAAAGTAGTGTACTTTTCTCAGAAAATACTATAATTTTGCGATATACAATAAATTAATAGCTAAGAAGCATGGAGAAACTACCTTTAAACCATATCAAAGTGATGCTTGCAGAACGCATGCTTACCAACAAGAAACTGGTTAAAATACTCGGAAAAGCCCCCGCAACTATTTCGAAGTGGATAACCAATACTTCGAAACCAACCTTAGAGAATTTGATTAAGATAGCCCGTTGTCTCAAATGTGACATGAACGACCTTGTCCGTCTTAATGATGCAGGTCCAGTTAAACCCAACAAATAACCCATACGTTGTCAACAAAACCATTCACCTCTCACCAGGTAGTTGATGGCCCCAAAACACACGTCATCAAGCTCGTGGTTCGTCCGAATAAAGAACTCGAATCCTGCATTTTTCCCTACGGTAACCAGATGGAAGTACTTAAACCGCAATGGTTGAGAAAGCAAATAACAGAAAAGTTAGAGGGGATATTAATAAAATATTCTACTGTGCAGAAAGGCTGCTCAATAGAGCCATAACTTTGCATACAATTATATGATAAAAGATACAAATATAAGTGAAAACCAACTTCTCGTCAGTTATGGAGAAAAGGTTTGTATGAACCTACTGAAGGATCATACCACCCAGCAGAATATCTACTGGGCAACCGACTCGTATGCCGATTTGGGAGATGATTTCACCTTTTTTGCCCCAATTACTCTCGACAAAATTACGTCCTATATTTCTGATGAAAATACTGTTGTAACCAAAGAACAGTTTGATGAGATTGTCAAGCAAAATCCGGAGGATAAGAATAAGTATCAAGAGATTATCCGCCCTCGTGCAGTCAAGTCAAAGGAAGAACAGACACAGCGTGCTAAAGATAAGGCTGAAGTGTTCACCCCTGCCTGGATTTGCAATGCACAGAATAATCTCATTGACGAAGCTTGGTTTAGTCGAAAGGAGGGGCTATTCAATTCTCCCGATCCTGAGGATCCTCAGAAGTGGATTAACAACGAAGAGAAGATAGAATTTCCTGAAGGTAAAACATGGAAAGACTATGTAGCGGATATGCGTTTGGAGATTACTTGTGGTGAGGCTCCTTACCTCTGTAACCGATACGATGCCGTTACCGGTGAGTATAACGACGACGTGAAATACCGCATTGGTATGCTCGACCGCAAGCTCCGCATTGTGTCAGAGAATGCCAGGGATTCGAAGGAATGGATTCTGTGGGCAAAGATCGCTCTTCGTTCTACATATGGTTTTGAGTGGCAGGGCGACAACCTGCTTCTTGCACGCGAAGCCCTCTTCTTTACTTTTGAGGAGCATTACATAGCTCAATTCGGTGAGAAGAAATTCAACCAGAACAAAATGCGCATGATGCCTGGAGTAGCTTACATTATATCATGGAATGTGTGGCAGATGGATGGACTGAAGTTCGGTCTGCCAGGCCATGAGCCATATATTGAGAACAAGCCACAGACAGATTCTGGTCCCTCCCTTTTCGATATTATTGAGGATTGGAGCGCACCGGAAAACAGACACGAGCCTCTCCCACATGAACGTTTCTGTTTGGTCAAGGACTTTCTCGATGGAATCAACATTCAGAAAGCCACACTCAATTCAAAGGACTTTCATGACCTGAGTGCTCCCAAATACACCTTTGAATCATTAGTAAACAAGAATAATTAAAATAACATATATCTATGGTAATGTACTCAACACTCGAAGATATTCAGACTGGCATGCAAGATAGTCTGTTTTCTGACGACCAGATAAATCTTCGTTCTGAACAAAGGGATGCAATCGACCATGCGAAGGAGCATTTCTGTAAAAGAAGTGGAAGAAAAGGGGAATATCAGTATGCCGTTCTTACTGAATATCGCCAGTATCTCTGGAACGCCAAGATGCGTTTTGGTAAAACCATCTGTGCCATGCAGCTTATGCGTGAACTGAACGTAAAACGTACACTCATCATCACGCATCGCCCTGTCGTTGGTGACAGTTGGCTGGAAGCATTCGGCCAAGTAGTAGGCACAAAAAATTCAGCTCCAAAAGTACAAGGCAATTCAGACATACACAAAGCATATGATTTTGGTAAGCGTTCAGATAATGAGAACGAAGGAAAAAACTTCTATGACTTGGAAAAATTTATTAAGGCAGAAGGCAATCATTATGCTTTCTTCGTTTCAATGCAGTATATACGTCTCTCAGAGTTGGTCAACTCCAATACTCAAGCAAAAAATAAAAACAAGCAAGGAGATACCTCAAGACATTCTGCTACCAATGAGAACGAAAAACTAAAAGCCGATATACTTAGTGCAGATTGGGATCTTATCATTATTGACGAGGCTCATGAAGGCACTCGCACATCACTGGGCAAAGGTGTAATCGAGAATTTTCTGAAGAAGGATAAGACCAAGATGCTCTATCTTTCCGGTACTCCATTCAATTTGTATGAAGACTTCAATGAGGACGAAATCTACACATGGGATTATATTGCCGAACAGCAGGCCAAGTTGAAATGGTCTTTGGAACATCCTAATAAGAAAAACCCATACGCCGAACTGCCCAAGATGAACATCTTCACATACGACATTACTAAGAATATAGATAATGTCCTTGATCAGACTGGTGTATTCTCGTTTCCTGAATTTTTCCGCACATGGACAGGGAATCCGAAAGCAGACAAGGCTTCAATGCCGGTTGGAGCCGAGGGTAGGTTCGTACACGAAGCCGATGTCTTGAAGTTCCTGAATCTTCTCTGCACTAAAGATGCCGAGAACAACTTTCCCTTCTCAACTACGGAATATCGTCAGATGTTCCGCCATACTCTTTGGGTAGTTTCTCATGTCAATGAAGCTGCAGCATTAGAACAGTTACTCAATGAACATCCTACATTCAAGCGATTCAAAGTGGTAAATGTAGCCGGTAAGAATGATTCGGACGAACAAAACGAGAATGCACTCGATAAGGTACTTAATACCATAGGTGATTTGCCGGAAAAAACATCAACTATCACTGTTTCGTGCGGCCGACTCACTACTGGTGTTACCGTAGCTCCATGGACTGCTGTCTTTTATCTCAAAGGCGGAGATCGAGCGGCCACCTATATGCAAACCATCTTCCGTGTGCAGTCGCCCTACAAGACTCCCGAAGGCAAGATGAAAACAGAGTGCTATGTTTTCGACTTTGCCCCCGACCGAACACTAAAGATTGTAGCCGAGACTGCCAAGTTTTCATCAATGGCCAAGACTAAGGAGAAGAAACAGCAGGAGTATGAAGAAGAGAAGACTCAGGAGATGCGCGACAAGGAAACTGTTCGTGACTTCATAGAGCTCTGCCCGGTTATCTCCATGGATGGAGGAAAGATGAGCCAGATGGACGTCAACTCTATCTACAAGCAGCTGGAGAATGTTTTTATCGACCGTCTGGTACGTAAGGGATTTGATGACCTATGTCTCTACAACCAGGAGGAACTCAATAAGGTTAATCCGGAGATTCTCAATCAAATTGGTGCGAATGGAGGTCAGGCTCCTGACGAGAAACGCAAAGAAACCCAAGAAGTCATTGACCTCAGCCACATGACAGAAGAACAACGTGCAGCTTGGGAGGAGAAAATCCGTCAGAAAAAAGCCGAAGCTGCTGACAGAGCAAAAAAGAAAGCCGAAAAGGATGAAGAGTTCCAAAAACAATGGGAGTCTTGGTCAGAAGAACAGCGCGAAGAATGGCTGCGCCAGGAAGCAGAAAGAATAGCCCGTTGTGAGAAAGCCAAGGAAGAACGCGAAGAATTCCGAAAACGTATAACCAACATCCGTGGCATCGCCCTGCGCATTCCTCTCTTGATGTATGGTGGAGCCGATGCCGGAGACACTAAGGAAAACATCACCGTGGACAACTTCACCCGCAAAATTAAGGAAGAATCGTGGGCAGAGTTCATGCCAAAGGGTATTACAAAAGAGGACTTCAACAAAATCAGGAAGTGCTTCAATGCAACCCGCTTCGAAGAGGCAGGCAAGAAATATCGAGCCCTGACACGCGAAGCCGACTTTATGCACGTAGATGAACGTATCAGGCAGATAACCGAAATATTCTCTTACTTCCGTAATCCCGATAAGGAAACCGTCTTAACACCATGGCGTGTAGTAAACATGCACATGAGCGACACCATTGGTGGCTGGTGTTTCTATGATGAAACATTCGACGAGAAGACCGGCTTGCTTGAAAAGCCTCGTTTTGTAGATCAAGGCAATGTAACCAGTCAGCTATTCGACAATGTAGATTTGGCCGGTGAAGTACAGACCAAGATACTGGAGATTAACTCCAAGACCGGTCTATACCCTCTTTATATCACCTATTCTCTCTATCGCCGTCGCTTAGATGAGTACGTCAAAGCAGAATGCATAGATATAGAAAGTGTCAGCGTTCAGGAAGAGCAGGTGGTTTGGGACGACATTGTGAAGGACAACATCTATGTTATCTGTAATACCCCTATGGCAGTAGGTATTACTCGCCGCACCCTCTTTGGCTTCCGCGACGTAGAGAGAAAAGCAAATATTAAGAATAAACAATTAATCGAACGCGCCTCCAATGATCAGGAAAGACTTATCAAAGAGCTAAAGTCTGTTGGATTTTGGAAGGGCAATACAAGTAAACAAGAAATGAAATTTAATGTTGTAGTGGGAAATCCTCCATATCAAGAAAAGAAATCTTCTGAAAAGACAGTAAATAATGGAGCTTTTGCCAGTGCTTTATATCCTCACTTTATTGATTTGGCAGCTAACACTAGTGCTTCATATATTTCTTTAATCACTCCAAGCAGATGGATGACAAGGGTTGGTCAAGGCATTACTAACACTTGGGTAGACAAAATGCTTCAAGGAAATCATTTCATAAAGATGCATGATTATCTGAATGCTACAGAATGTTTCGATAATGTAGAAATCAAAGGTGGTATAAACTATTTTTTGTTCAAGCCTGATTATACCGGAGAATGCCAATACACACTTCACCAAAATGGTAATAACATTACCATTGATACTTACTTGGACCCCATTAACTCTGGAGTTGTCATACGAGACTCTATGGCTATTCGTATTATCAATAAAGTGATGGCTGTGGAAGGTAATTATTTCAATGGCAATAATTTTGTATCCATGGTAAGTCCAAAACACTATTTTGATAAAGGAAAACTTCTAAGTTCAAACTGGACAGGATATTCAAAACAAAAAGATGAGAATCACAATATCAAATTATATGTAAATAAGAAGTTAGAAGCCACAGGCTATGGTTGGATAAAAGAATCAGATGTACCCAAAAGCCATTCAACAATACCTCTTCATAAAATATATATTCCAAAATCTGGTGGTTCAGGTACAGATGCTATTGTATTAGGTAGTCCATTTTATGGAGAGCCAAATAGTGTTTGTTCATACACATATTTGGTTATCGGATATAATGCGGAAACTCACAATTTCTCTCAAGAAGAATGTTACAATATAATAAGGTATATAAAATCTAGATTCTTCAGATACATGGTCTCTATTAAGAAAAAGACCCAAGATAACCCAAGAGATGTCTTCCAATTTGTCCCACTTCAAGATTTCTCAAAACCATGGACAGATAAAGAACTTTATGGAAAATATGAACTGGACTTATTTGAGCGTGAATACATTGAATCTTTGATTAAACCCATGGAATAATGCTAAATAAATTTTATACATCCATACCCACTAATTACCCGATTTGCGGGTATAGTGACTGCCCAATGGCAGCCACATGCTTGCACCAGATAGTGTATGCTACCATGCTGGAGAATAAAGAATATATTCATTTAATCAACCCCAACAGGTGCAACAAGAACGAAACATGCAGTTACTATCGCGACAACAAGCCTATCACATACGTACGAGGTTTCACCAACTTCCAAAAGCAAATATTCCCGGAACAATACCTGAACTTCATGAACAGACTGATAGGTAAGTTTGGTCGCAATCCATACTTTGAGCGGAGAAGAGGGGAAACAGTTCTATCCCCCAAAGAGCAAGCGATAGTACAACAAGCCTTGAAGCAATCGGGAGTAACCGAAGATTTGAAATTCGACCATTACGAAAAGAATCTAAACTGGTATGACTAATTCAGTAATTTCAAATAAGTATCGCAGTACTCTCGAATAAGTACTATGGTACTCCTGCGAAAATACTACAGCACTTTCACAGGAGTACTGGACTTATTATCTAAAAAGCAAAAAACAAATGGCAAAGAAACAGATTACACCTACGTCCGAATCCATTCGCAAGGCATATATACAGGAGTTTCTAAAGAGAAAAGCCGATGCAGAAGCTTTTGCCAACTTCACCGAAACAGAGCTAGCAACATTCATCCGTAAGTATGACTCGGCAAACTTTTCAGGCATTTACGAGTGTCTCGACCATAACTTCTACGACCGGGTACGCGACAAGATTGCAATCAATAGGAAAATGGCTGCTCTTGATGAGGAAACAGGACTGATGTACTCTATCCATCTGAAAACCTACTCACAGTTTCTGGAATCAAAAGCATTCAAGAATCTGTATAAATGCAAAATCAATACAGAAAGTTACGCACCCTATCCAGGCATTACTCCGCCCTCTTTTTCAGAACAACAACCAACCCACAAATTTAGAGAGGAGACAGAAGGGGAACGCAGACATCTTCTGAAGGAAATGGATATAGTGTACCGCAATCCTCAGCTTCGCCAGCAGTGTCTGGACAAGTATGGCTACCAGTGCCAGTGTTGCGGCATGGACTTTGCCACCGTTTATGGTAAAAAACTAGGTACAAACTTCATTGAAGTTCACCATCTGAAACCCATCTCAAGCTATGAAACAGATGGCGTGCCCGAAAACTTTGTTGACAATCTTATACCTCTTTGTTCCAACTGCCACTCTATGATTCACCACATCAATGACAGCGAGTATCCGCTTCGCGACCTGCGCGAAGCATACAAGGGAGAAAAGAAAACGATAAAAATATGGAAAGAAGGCTGACAAAATCGCTCGAAGACAAGATAGCATCACTAGACATCAGCAAACCGTACGTTTGGCAGCTGAGATTGTCCGAAACAGATTTCAAGGAACTGGAAGTCTGTCTGTGGGCTATTTCGTCTGCTGACGGCGTTTCCGCTTTAGCCAGGCGGGAGAACGCTTTGATCACTATTGTCTATATGGCAGAGTGGTACAAGCGCAGATACCGGGGTGGGAACAAAAGTGAGCTTGTTGCAAATCTTGACCTAGAAACCCTTTGGACAAATGCCGGCATCAACAAGAAACTCTATCTGTACAAGGATGACAGCAGCAACAAGCGTTGGCTGTATTCCATCTATGTACTGGGCGGACTAGCAATTAAACATGAGCTCAGCAGAAACGACAACATGAAGTTCCTCAAGGGACTTTGCCGCATCTATCATGGCGAAAGCTATACCCTCGAAAATCTTGATGAAGCTTCTAGAGCTATCGCCTTCCGCGAAAGCATCAAGCGCCAACACTCCCTTTATGAATACATAAAGGAAATACTGAACGGTCAGATGCCTTTCCATAAGGATGATCTAAAAAATGAAACTTCTGATGTAAACTGTTTCGTGGCTACCATGAAAGCTGCGAACGATGAGATATTGAAAGTAAAGTTCCGCTTTGAATGGATCGTCACCTTCTCACCTAACTATACTTACATGTCTCGCCGACTCAATATTTTATTGAAACCGGAAGAAGTGGGCGGTGACTTACATCAATACCTGCGTTATGACAGGGTACATCTTTGGGGTGTTCCAAACCCGGAAAAGCAGCTACACCTACATATATATATAAGGTATAAAAATGGTGATGAGGTGATTGAGCCATCTACCATGGACAAACCCATCATAACCTATCTGAACCATAGCGTAAATGACTTCGTTGCATTTGGTGTAGAGAAAGGCGTGCAGATAAAGCATATCCCTACAAGCAAATTCAACAAAATTGAGATCATCGTAAAGGATGATACAGGTAATGAATATCTTGCTCAATCGCAAGAGACTACCGAATATATACAGATCTGGAAAGCAGACAGTCACGAAGACACATGGACATCGGCTCAGAATGCTCAAAAAGAAACGGCTCTCCTCTTCACGAACCGCTGCATGCTAAAGAATGAGACGATAACCGATGAAGTGTACCGCAAGCATTTCAGCGACCGTAAGTTTGGCACTACCGAAATCTGGAACTGGATTTATATTTACGATTCCGTATCTTTCTATGACGAAAGGAGGCGTGAATTATGTCTCTATAACCGCATAGGATATGACCAGGTAACTACAAAGCTATATACAGATACTATCCGCTATTTAGGTGGCGGCAAGGTGAAACATTTCTATATTGACGATACGAACATCAGTGAAGATTACGAAACTGATGAACTTCCTCTGATATTTGGATGGGAGGATATAATTGTACGCCATTTTTCAACCAAGGATGACATACTTAATGCCCGGCCGGACATGGACACTATGGCAGAGCGGATAGAGTATAAACTACAGAATGGAAGATATACAGAATGGACAGCCATTGACGAACCGCCTTACGGTGAGGTAATCCTTCGTGTAACCGTAAAGGGTAAGCCATTATTGTTTACTGCCGTCTATCTTCCAAGACTAGACAAAGAATGCCCAATAAATCGGGACTTCGATTCGACAGTCATCCGTTATAGAACTTTTGATAGAAGTATAGCAACTTGTCAGGATCATATCTCAATGGATGGTAAGATACTGTCCCCTACTCTACCCATCAAATATGGTGAAGGTCAAAGCTATTATGTGATAGATGTTTATCGTCCTACTCTCGTGAAGGAAGTAATGCTTGATGGCAATATTATCCGGTATCTGAATGAAGACGAAAAACTCTATCTGCCTTATATATTCAAAGACAGAGTGCAACTCAATGATTTCAGCCGAAAAGGCTATCAAGCCTACGAGTGCAGGAACCTAGGCAACATTTATACTCAGGACTTCATCAACATTGCCGGTAATCCGTCCATTGGCGAAGCTGCACTCAATGCCTGGCGTATGGACAACAAGTATTTGGGTAAAATGCTCGATGCTATGTCCCCCAACAGTCTTTTGGTATGCTTCGGCAACTCACAAGCCAATAGCTTTTGGGAAGGCAAAGAGGCTATGTTCTGGAATTACGATGTAAATACAGAACCTGTACCTATAGCCCCTGATAAAGATGTAGACTCAAAAAATATAGGAGTGATATTCCAGAATATCCGTAATTCAAAAGAGCTTTGTTGCAATCTTGGCATAGACATAGACAACGATCCATGGGCTTGGGATGACATCAATGAATCTATCCTGAAATGTTTTGAAGTGGCAAACCAGTATGGAATATACTTCTTCCTGATGAAGCCATTAAGAGACTTAGGTAAAAATAAGATACTCATAGATCTCTATGAGCCATTGCTTGAAGCAAGATGTGATAAATTAACTTCAGAAGACAAGCAAGGGCTACTTAGGCTAAGTGAAGAGTTAGGATTTGACTGGCAAGAATTTAATATTTACATTGATAACGAATAACAAACTATACATATATGAATTTTTCCGAACTATACAATAACAATCGCAAAGCGGTAGAAAGAGCACTCATCGCTATGTGGTGCGGTGAATCAAATAACGACAGCCAGCGTTCATATATCAAGCAGATGAAAGCACTTATAGGTGATTTGTTTGCTCCAAAGAATGCCGTACCTGTTGTTCAGTGTATGAATTCCTATATTCCTGTGTCTTCTGAAAAAGCCGAAAAAGCAAAAGCTTTGGTGGGTAAGCTTTGGAACTTCCCATACGCTCCTTACGAGCATCAGTATAAGTGCTGGGATATGTTATTGAATCAAAGAACGGCAGATAACAAGCCAAAGTCAATTGTGGTAACCACCGGCACAGGTTCCGGTAAAACGGAGTGTTTTATGATGCCATTGATTCATGACCTCTCACTTAATGCGCTCCCTGGAGAGATTCAAGCTCTATTTCTCTATCCTCTTAACGCCTTGATGGAAGATCAAAAAGAGCGTTTGGAGGAATTGCTATCAACAGCCGAAGCTACGACTGGTACTCATCTGACCTATACAGTGTATAACAGCGACCTTCCGGAGTTGGAACCTAAGAATACCGATAAGTCCGAGGATGCAGAGAGGTTGCGCAAGCGTATCGAGCAGGTAACTGGTGGTAAGTATGAGCTCGTAAAACCCGATCCCAATAAAGAGGGATACTATGAATTGAAAAATGTGAAGTTTCCTCACATGATATATACGCGCAAGGATGTACGCAACAATCCTCCTCATATTGTACTGACGAACCCAACCATGCTGGAGTACATTCTCCTGCGTGGTGCAGACTCTAAACTTATTGTGGCAAGTAAGCAAAGCCTTCGTTGGGTGGCCATCGATGAAACTCACTCTTATACAGGAGCAGGTGCAGCAGAGTTGGCCATGCTACTCCGACGTGTGCTTCTGGCTTTTAAGGTTGATGCACAAGATGTTCGATTCGCCACATCATCGGCCACATTCGGTAATGGCGAAGACAAAGGGAAGGAGGAAAGTGAACTGAAAGAGTTTATCGCCGGCATTACCGGTCTCAGAATTGACCAAGTGGAAGTAGTTGACGGCACTCGCACCGGTGAAACGGAGATCCCTCAAGGAGAAGATGAAGAACGTTGGAGAAAAATTTTCAAAGCAGACTATATCACGTTAGAAGAACTCTATCCACAGGAAGCTTCGATCAGCGAGAAGCTCCGATGGCTCGACGAAATGTGTCAGCGTGAGGAGGAACAATATAAGGTAGCAGGCAAAAAGGTGCCGGATATGAAATTGAAGGTACATTATTTCTATCGTGTACCCAACAATGGTCTGTTCGTCCGTCTGAATGAGTTCACCGACGGTTCGTTCAAAATTTATACAGAGAACGCCGTTGGCAAGAAAATAGACGAAAAAGAAAAAAGTACCGTTCCAGTAGAAGAGCCCCCCTTGTTGGAATTGGGCCGATGCAAGCATTGTGGTGAGTATGTTGCCCTTGCAATGGTCAATATAGAGAATTGGACTTACGAGCCTATCGCTACCGACGATAGCGATATGTTTGATCTCGACATCGCGGAAAATGATGATAATTCAATTAAGAAGTATGCTATCTTCGGCCTGTCTAATAAGAAGAATATGAGGGGAGACAACAATGTCAAATTCCGTTTGCTACCAGGCGCTAAGCTTCAGCCTCTGACTCCAGCCGATGAAAAAGAAACAGAGGGATGGCATGTGGTGGGAAACACCCAGTGTCGCTGTCCTTACTGCAACACCAACCAGGGCAAAAAACATCATCAGGATAAAGACACGGAGGGTGAAGCCAACAACAATATGGAGGACAATCGATTGCAAAAATTCCGTCTCTCTGCCGATTTCATATCTCGCATAATGGCTCCAAGCATCCTTGAGCAGTTGGAGAAGGGCCAATCGAAGACTAATGGCATTGTGCTGCACGATGGACAGCAGTATATCAGTTTTGTGGATAGCCGTCAGGCGGCTGCAAAAGCGACATTGAAACAGAATCTGGAACAGGAACGTATGTGGTTCTACAGCACCATATACCACGAATTGTGTCGCCAAAAAGCCAATGGTATGACCAAGGAAGCAGCCATGACTCAGATTATGGCAGCCGTTCAGACTGATCCTATGTCAATGCTGAAATACGCTCCGGTGATGCAGAATCTTCAGTCGGCCAACCCTAATGTAGTGCAAAAGCAATTGGATGAAATGTCATGTAATTACATGACATGGTCGGAAATTGCCGAACTCATCAAGAATGACCCATACTGTCCTGTATTTGCATCGGTATTCGTAAAACGCTCCGGCGACAGCGACGAGATCGAAGACGGACTTCCATCTGAGGAAATCATTGAGAAGTATGTACAGAGCATTATGGTGATGTATCTGGCACACCGTCCTGCATCAGTTGCCTCTCCTGAAACCTTGGGGTTGTTTGAGGCATGTTATCCGCAACTCAAACAAGTAAAATTGCCAAAGGCAGTAGAGAACTTCAACGACATACTCGAGAATCCAGCCAACCAGATTACAGCAGAAGACTGGCAAAGCCTGATGCAGGTTTACCTCGACTATACTGTCCGAAATAACCAGTCTTTCTATCTGAGAATTCCTGGCAATGACAAAATAGACATATTCTCCACAGTGCGTTTCGCAACAGATAAACCACGTCGCCGACCGTTCAATAAACCAAAGTTAGAAGAAGGAAAAGTATCACAAGCTCGTATTGTAAGATACCTGTGTGCCTTGATCTCCCGTGATGACAGTTCACTCTCCATCAATGATGCCCAGCGCCAGTACTCCCATGAGATTTCAGATGTGATAGATGCACTTTGGGAGACATTGACCGGCGACGAGTATAAGATTCTTCAAGTAGGACAGCGTCTGGATGATTCAGGCAAGTTCGTATACGAGAAGGATAACGCTCCTCGTTTCAACCTGAATGATCTTTGCTTTAAGCTCTATGATGACGTGTATCTCTGCGATACCAAAACTGATGGAAGCCGTCATGCTATATCCCTCCGTCCTATCGGAAACAATTTCAAACGCTTTTCCCCATATCTTGATGGCAGTACTCCTATCGAACTCAATGAAGACCTACATGAAAAATGGGAAGCATTCCCCTACTATGTTGGCTCTGGAAAAGAGGGAGACAAGAAGGCTATCGGGATCTGGGCAAAAACACATCGTTCAATGCTTTGGAATCATAATATCTGGGGGACAGACGGGGTATTCTCAGACCGCCTTGAGGACATTCATGTATTCCCAAACCTCTTTGTTCAGCAGGAGCATACTGCCCAGGTGGATAAAAGTGTAGCTCGTGGGCTCCAGTCAAAGTTCAAAGACCATACTATCAATATTCTTGCTTGCTCAACTACCATGGAAATGGGTGTTGACCTTGGTAATTTGGAAGTGGTGATGCTTTCAAGTGTTCCTCCACAACCGGCTAACTACAAGCAGCGTGCAGGACGAAGCGGACGTAACAACAAGGTACGTAGTGTCTGTATTACACTTTGTGGTTCAGACGTAATAGGTCTCCGTACTTTAAAAGACCCGATAGAAAAGATTATCAACCGTCCTGTACGTGTTCCGACTGTTGACCTAAAAAGTCCTCAAGTGGTTCAGCGACATGTCAACTCATTCCTTATTCGCTCATTTGGTGTATTCATTGATGGCGCGAATGGTGGTAGCCTAACCCAAAAAGTGGCAGATTACTACACTCCATTCGAGGTGCGTATCAGCAATGGTAAGATAGTCATTCTTAATGGTTCAAGTGAAGCAGATCCTGATGATTTGCTCGGTGACCCAAAGGGTACAATGTATGAGAAGTTCAACATCTTATGTTCCAAACCTTTGGATAAAGAAGTACATGACGAACTTATCAAACTATTGAAGGAAACTGTCTATGATGGTCAGTTGACTCAGGTAGTGAAGAATGCCCAAGAGGTGAATGACCGTTGCTATGCAGAATTACGTAATAAGTTGGTTGATTACAAGACTGCATTCTCCAGTAGTGGTCCTATCAGTGACAAGTTCCGCATCAAGCTGAAGATGCAGTACATTGAGGTACTCTACAAACGTTTGCTGAACTTTTGGGCAACCAGTCGCTTCACTCCTAATGCCAACATGCCGGTCAACATACTTACTCTTGACTTGAACAGCAACGGAAAGAAAGATTTCTTCACTCCAATGACTTCGTCTAACCCATCATATTCATTGCGTGATGCCATTGCCCAGTATGCCCCTGGAAATAGTGTAGCAGTGGATGGCGTGGTATATACCGTTCGTGGTATTGAGATTACCAACATGTATAACGACAACCATAAGGCTTACAAGACTATCTATCGAAACAGCGACAAGACCGTTATTGATGATGTCAATCTCAGCAACCAGATTAAGTGGACAGTCAACGAAAAATATGGTATTGAACTAATTCAACCTGTGGGTTTTATGCCCGATATAAACGAGGACAAAACCCGTATCATGGACAGCAATGTCTTTACACGTGTAAGTGCCCAGCTGATTGATGCGGATGACTGGTCGAACAATGTAACAGAGCCTCATCTATTCTCTGTTCGACCAAATAGCGACTCAGGCAATGCCAAGATTCTCTATTATAATGAAGGCAAGGGATATGGCTATTGTTTCTGTCCCCGATGCGGTCGGACTGTGATTGAGGAAGAGGTAGCCGACAAGGATGAGCCTCTGAAATTCCCATACGAGTTCAACCCTATACAAGCAAAGCACAAAGAGGGTCAATCGGAAAAGCCGAACTATCACTTTGCGATTACCGGCAAAGATATGCGCAAAGCGTGTAGCTGCTCAAATGACAGACCAAGGTAAAGCGCAATGTCATTATCGGCGACTTGATTCAGACAGACTATAGCGAGATACGTATCCGGCATAAGGGCAAAAACAAGTGGATATCAAACCGTGACGAAGAAGAAAATTTGCTCTTCACGCTCGGTATTGCATTTACCCAGACTCTGGTATATATTCTCGGTAAAGAGCGTGGTGCGGTTGACTTTACTGTCATGCCGAACGGACATCTCTGTATTTTTGACTGTAACCCTGGCGGTGCCGGCTATGCCAACCAGATGGCAAATATTCTGGTCATGAAGGAGGTTATCAAGGCTTCTAAGAAACTTCTGATAGAAGCGCGTGAGAAGAAATCGAAAGACATGTTGCTCGATAAGTTCACGCTTCGTTTTGTCAAGTTCCTCGACATTGATGCTGCTCTTGACTGGATTGCAGAGGAAGAAGAAGTGGGCGATACTGTTCCTCAGAACATTAAAGATGCGTTCCCTGGTGCTTCACCATCACAAACCACACTCTATGATTTGAAAAAAGCATTTGCCTCTTCACATCAGGAGCTAGTACTGTTTGCCGACAATGACTATAAACAATGGGATTATGACGATAACGAAAATGGCTGGCAACCACAGTTCATGAGTGACTTTGTCATGAAAAGCCAAACCACTTCATTCTGTGTGATGGAATCAAAACAAGAGACTATGGTTGAACCGATCTCTGCCATGTGTCGTGAGATTAAAGCATGGGCGAAGGGAGCTGATGTCAAGATTATGGTTAATCCGTGGGCCGATAAAACTCTCTACCCTATTGCATATATTGACGGTAACCTATATTTCATAAGTAGCAAGGAACATGCCCAACTCAATGTTCAGTGGGGTAACGATACCATGTTCTTTGTGCGAACAGATAATCCTATTACATCAGCCAAGTCTATCGATTTGTCGCATAAGCCATCAACCAAACTCTTAAAGTTGGTTGGCGATGAGTATAAAGAAATAAATACCTATGAATTAGGAGCAATACTCCAAGCTAAGTCAGAAGGCCTTATTGACCAGTTCATCACATACGCTAAACAGAATGACGATCGATTGAAAATTAGCTATCAGGATGAGCATTTGAAAAGCATAATGGGTATGATTATCACTCTTCAAACTATAGAGCATATCGTAAAGCAGATTGGTTCTGACTTTGATATAGAGTTCAAAGTGGAGGTTTACAAAGATGACAAAGGCAATGCCAACAAGATTTGCACAAATCAGCCTACATCAGAGAAGCGTGACACCTGGTTAACCTGCCTTACGAATGCTTGGATAAACGACCTAAATTATGAACAAAATATAGAAGGTCGCTTATCCCCTGTCATATCTGCCCCGAAGCGTACACTTACTCATTGGCGAGTATTGTCTATTGCTTGTAGTAACAAGAAACTTTCCATCTATCCGGACGGAGGTTTTATCAATGAGTGGAACATAGGTCGTCAGCCAAATGGCGAACGTTTCGAAGTTGAAACAATCACTCACGACGCAAAGATTTATTTGTTCCGTAACAAGGATATTAAGTTTGACATAACAATTGAAAACAGTTTAATAGAATTATAAGATGAAAGGCGCAATAAATATAAGTGACTATTTCTACGGTGCAAAGACACTGTTTATTATACCTCTCTACCAGCGTAGATATGCTTGGCAGCAGAAGCATTGTGTACGTTTATTTGAAGATCTGATTAAAATTCATAAAGAAGGATTGCTAAGCCATTTCTTCGGAAGTATTGTTGCAACAAAAGCTAGCGAGGTCGAAGACGATTTGCTGATTATTGATGGTCAGCAGCGTATCACGACTTTATCGCTCTTGATTCTTGCAGCACTCAATGCAGTTGCCAATGGTGATATGCAAACCGGTAACGAAGATATTGAGGAAGTCAAGAAGAACTATCTCTATGCTATAAGAAGAAGAATTGACAGGCAGATAAAACTGCGCCCGATTGAAGGAGATATGGAAGCATACGATGCATTGTTCACTAACAATTCTGATGATTTTATCAAAAATACAGGTATCACCTCAAATTATGAGCTCTTCTATCAGTTAATCCAAGTCAGTGATCTCACTTTTGAGAATCTCATTGGAGCTATCGAGAAGCTGGAAGTGATTGATATTCGTCTGGAATCAAAGGATAATCCACAGTTGATATTTGAATCGCTGAACTCGTGTGGTAAAGACCTTGAAGAGGCAGATAAGGTACGTAATTATCTACTCATGTCACTTTCGTCCAAAGATCAGGAAGACTATTACCATGCCTACTGGAGCAAAATAGAAAAACTAACAGATGGAGAACCGACGATGTTTATCCGCGATTATCTGACATTAAAGAAAGGAGCAATCAGCAATATTGATGATCTGTACTTTGACTTTAAATCATACGATATGGAGTCGCACATTGACCGCCAAGTTCTCCTCGAAGATATGTTGAAGTTTGCAAAATACTATCGTCAGATACTCAAAGGAGAAACTGGTAATACTCGTCTCGACCGCAAGTTGAAACAGATTGCAAATATAGAATCTCTTGTACATCTTCCCTATTTATTGTCGTTCTTTGATTATGCAGAGACTAATAACTTAAACGAGGATGAACGATATAAAGTATTAGATACAATCGAGAACTATTGGGCTCGTCGAATTATCTGTAACTACCCAGCAAATGCACTTCAAAAGATGTTCGCAACTCTTCATTATGATATTATGAAGATATACAAGCGCCATAAGGAAAGAGATGTAGAACTACTCCTTCCATACTCTCATATTCTCAGATTCATCTTGCTCAGAAAACAAGGAACAGTATCATTCCCTAATGACAACGATGTCAAATCAGCCTTCCCAACCAGACAGATTTATCGTATTCCGAGCAGCTATAAGTTCTTCTTGTTTGAACGTATGGAGAATGAAAATAGCCCAGAAGCAAATGATACAATCGTAGAAAAGATGAGAGATGGTGTGTTCACTATAGAACACATTATGCCTCAGACATTGACTCCTCAGTGGAAGGAAGAACTGGGAGAAGATTGGCAGCAAATATATGACACATATCTCCATACTTTTGCCAACCTAACCCTTACAGGATTCAATACGTCATACAGTAATCATTCATTCCAAGAGAAAAAGGATGGATATATAGATCGTAAAGGGAACAAAATAAATGGTTTTAAGAACTCGGCTTTCTGTTTGTCAAACTATCTAAAGCAATGTTCAAAATGGACTATTGATGAGATTAAAGCAAGACAACAGATTCTTCTTGAAAACTTCCTCCATCTATGGCCGATGATAGAAACAGATTATGTTCCACTTGAAAAGGAATATGAGCTGGTTTCATTTGATGACGATGAATACGAACTAAGCTGGCGACAAATCATCGGCTATCGTTACAGGGACGAACGACATGCTGTCTCAAACTGGGTGGAAATGTTGGTACAGGTCTGCAAACTCATGTACAATGAGAGTCCTTCTACAATGACTTATGTAGCCAGCAAGAATTACTGGATACATGACTCTGAAGCTAAAGGGAGAAGTAAGGTGGCAGAACACTGTTACGTTCATACTTCTTGCAGTACAAACACCAAACGCAGCATCCTGAACTACCTATTCAAAGAATGCGGAATACCAACAAGTGTTCTCGAATTTGAATTGGCTCCATTAGCAGATAAGGTTACAGAGTCCAATGAAGAGTAATCCCTTTTATTGTTTAATTTAAATCTGTACTTATCAAATATAGAACACTATCAAACTAATAAGCTATATAATTAACGTAGACGAAACAATCGCTATCACAAAGTTTTTTTTATAGTGCAGATAGACTGCATCATAGAATGATATCTTTACCAAAAATTTAGATGTAAATAGTTAATATAATCCTTGAAGAAGGAGACTACAAGTACATACTAACTACATTAATGCGATTTATTTAATATTATATAGCCATATAAGATGAGAACATATAAAGAAAGACTAAGTGAATACGTCGAAACTATCTTCAGAAAGTATAGCAATCCTGGACTTCATATTTGCGACATTGCCACTGGTGGTGGAAAATCGTATACTATTGGCAAATTGACATGCGAATACTATCCACAACACTTTGACCGTATAGTAATTCTTTGCGTACAAAACAAGCTTGTGGAAGGCATGAACCGAGAAATTGAGCAATTCGTTAACACCAAACATAGTCTTATTAAATCCACAGATATACTGATTATAGAAAAAAATGCAGACGTAATCAAGAAAGCTATTGAAAATGGTTCATTTCAAGAATTAATAGACCAATTAGAATATAATATTGGAGCATTACCTAATAACAATGTTAGGGATTTAACTTATGGATGTAATCGCATAAAAAAGACATTTGAAGGAGTTAAGAACCTTATTTGTACTCAGGGAAATAATAATAATGAATTAATCTCGAACCAAATTACTGAGGCTGAATTCCGCCTAAGAAATGATGTACGCAATTTTTTTGAAGTATATAAAAAACACCTTAAGCAGACGAAAAATAGAAAGAATATTGACATCAACTATCTATTAAAGACATTCCCTGCACTTGCAAAAGCATATCCACAAGTTGACTATAAAAGAAAAAGAGTATTGTTGATGACCGTCCATAAAGCCATGTACGGTATCGACCCAATAGTAACTGAGAAAATAAGCCTTCACAACATCACAGAAAAAGATCAACGAACCTTAGTCCTTTTTGACGAATCCGATCAAGCGGCCATTGCTATGCGCAATACAATCATAGAACAGGCGATAGAGAACTCTGGCGGTAACAAATGCTTTGCCAAAGGTTACAACGGTTATTTACAATACAAGTAATTGATTGATATGCCTGAACATTTGTCGGATGAGTACCATGGTGAATTACTGTACGTATGTCTGAAAAAAGCAAATCAGTTAATCAAAACGAATTGGAGTAAAGTATTTGGTGACACTGTACACTGTAAAAATATTTTACATGGCAATATTGAAGATTTAGAGAATTATCGTCGTGGCGTTTTCTTCTCTGGTTCTGCATTGAAGCTCAACGTTTCAAAGGCTAAAGACAGTACACATTCATATATCTGTTTCCGCAAGGGAGAAAGACAATTCAAGCTTTTCCATGCGGCAAATGATACAGAATTATCAAAAATCTCTGGAAAAGACGAATAAAAAGGGACAAATGTCTTCGTAATG
>OOCA01000207.1_pt1 | contig 48231 bp, 39 predicted proteins | sample 1671591 | NCBI WGS metagenome assembly OOCA01 (sample SAMN06348172, study PRJEB24527) | human gut metagenome | biome: human gut; feature: ankylosing spondylitis patient; material: feces | host: Homo sapiens | place: China | collected 2015-10 | reverse complement strand
ACGACGCTCTTCCGATCTAAGCAAACAAGTCCTCCTTAATTGAAGCATCTTCAATATTAAATTTAGCAATTGCGCTATATTTCAATGAACTTAAAATTTTATCTGTGGCAACCGAGATTGCGCCGAGTTCTCTATAATTTTCAATTCCTATTTTTCTAGCCACGTGTGCTCTTCCGATCTCTATTTTTAGGGCGTTCGTCTTTACCAAGTGAGTTTTTGCCGAGAATGTTTTTTGGTCTTCCGTAATCGCGCTAAAAATAGTATAGCTTTGGGCTTTATATTTTTGAATATTATCAGAAGCGACTTCCAATTTTTTTTCGGTGACACGATTCTTTATCTCTAACTCTTGGCGTGCCGCTTCGGCTGCTTTAAGCGCAGCCTCATGCTCTTTTTTTATTTTATCTTCTTCTTCACGAATCTCCTGTCCAACTTTCACACGCTGCACAATCAAAGTGGAAACAATCGGCTTTACCAAACTAATTAACAAGGCAACACGTTCATCATCTTCAGCAAACCCCTGTCGGTTAGATGTCGCAATATCTCCCAAAGAATTATCGTCTAGTACATCAAAATTGATTTCGCCTTCTATATAATTCGAAAATGCCTGTGTGTTTTTCAAATACGGCATAAAATCTTCGACAGCAAGTTTTTTTCTCACATAAAGTCTTAATTGTGTGGATTTATATGCCTTATTTTTCAAAAATAATGGATCATTAACTTGTGCATCATCTTTTTTTATGCTGGCATGAATTCCAATCCATCCGGTCAAGCTATACGGAATTTCTTTTTCCGAAAGAGAACCATCCTCTTTAACAAAATGTCGTGTTCCACTGGTGTTATAGGCTGATTCATCAATAATAACAGTATGTCTTGGTTTTCTTCGAACAGTGTCATCCGCAGATGGAAAATAAACGCTTTCGGCTATTCGACTTTTTATATTCGATTCGCTGTTGTCAAAAAGAGCATAGAAATTCCGAAATGCAATATTTTTTGCTACTTCTTGAAATCCAATTGGCGTATTTTTTTGATACCTAACAGCTAATTCGATTTTTCCGGATATAGAATCCAGAACATAATAATCCGAAAGTCTAGCCTTTAGCCCTTCAATTGACTGAATTCCAATGTTTGTCAGGTCAACATTTTTAAGCTTTATCATCGTTCCAGAAGTAAGCTTATCCCAGTATTCTGCTGACAAAACTTCAACTTGAGAAAGATTAACTCTATTTAACGATGGTATCTCAGACTCGCGCTCGTTGCTCATATCAAAATACCATGCGGATTCTTGTCCGGCAGATTTTGATATAAGATAATATTTACTAGATAAATATAAAGCTGCGAGTTTTCCGATTCCCTTTCGCCCCATAACTTTGTTCTTTGAAACTTCATCTAGCGAAAGGTCTTCTCGTTTGTTTTTTCCAATTAAAACATATTTTTCTGCAAGATCTGAATATGTCATTCCCGTACCATTATCGAAAATTTCTATCTCAGAGTTTTTCTTGTCACTCATGTCGATAAAAATTCGTACACAGGTTGCCTTAGCATCAAGTCCATTAGCAACAAGCTCCGCTATTGCTGTCCATGGATTTGAGTATAATCCCTTGCCTAACAGTTTAAGTGCAAAGTACGAGAAATTGAAAAAGATTTTATCATTGGTATTGTCCATTGATTTTACCTCATTTCAGAGTTTTCTCAAATTGTGATGCTAGTCGTAAAGCCAGCAATGGAGGAACAGCATTCCCGATTTGTGTACAAACATCCGATTTGAATCCCTCAAACTTGTACCAATCTGGGAATGATTGTATTCTCGCTCCTTCGCGTGGAGTTAATGCACGATTTTGGCTATAATGAATACATCTCAAACTAGAAACAGTTGTCAAATTGTTGGTTATCGTAGGTGATGGTTGATCCGCTATTAAACGTCCATAAGTATTCGCATAGCCAGATGTTAGCCTATAAGATTTATCGATTTTACCAGAATCAACCAATGCATTAAATTCATTTTTTCCTTCGCCCTGCTTCACATGTTGTATAACAGCTCTGATTTTTTCACTATAACACCCACAGAAGTGTTGCGTTAGTTCATTTGACCCATGTCGCATGAGTTCTTGATACTTATTCTGTGGTAGCTGCTGATAAGAACTTATGCTTTGTCCTTCTAAAACTTCTGGAAGATCGGATATTGCATCCTTTATAGTAAGGTGCGCAGACTTTTCTTTTGGAGGACAGTTCCATTTTAAATTCAAGTCGTTTCGGATGCCTACAATGAAGACCCTTTCTCTATTTTCAGGAACTCCATAGTCCATAGCATTCAATCGTTCCGTCCAAATGTTATAGCCCAAACCATTTCCAAGATTTGAAAACTGATCATTTAAAATCTCCATAACAGATTTACCATAATGATCTATAACAGGCTTTTTTCGCGGCGTTAACGACTCTCTGCCCTCAACATCTTTTAATTCATACAAGATATTTCCAGCTGCATCTCTTTTATAGAATATTTCTCTCATCGATAAAATGCCTCGGACATTTTCAAACAAGAACATTTTTGGACGAGCAATTTTTAACACTCTCAAATATTCCGTATACAGTTGTGCTTTTTCGTCGTAATTTCGTTGTCCAACGGTACTAAAAGACTGGCATGGTGGTCCACCAATCATCAAATCAACTGGTTCCGATCCAATCCATTCTTTTATGTCACTCTCTTTGAGGGACTTTATATCGCAATTTTTCATGGGGATATCAGGATAATTTTCAGAGTATGCTTTAGCTGCAAGCGGATTGTATTCATTTGCAAAAACGAATTGATTTTTTCGATTCCTGACAAAATGGTCTTTGTATTTTCTATAATAAAATCCAAATGTTAGTCCTCCAACTCCAGAGAACAGGTCAATTATTCTCATTTTCAAAAATATCCTTTGCAATAATTTCAAAAAGTGAACATTTAAGATTTCTCTAAAAGTTGGGCAAAAGAATAATATACACTCTTTCTGCCAATGCCATTATATCGTCAAAAACCAATTTAGCATTACTTTTACTATGATAATCTCAAAAAACTGTTCTTGTATACCTATATTTTCAACCTTAAAGTTTGTGACGCTATAAAATCGATTTTTATCACAACTCCCTCAGCAGCGTCAAAAACTCATCAAAGCGATATGCACCCTCCATTTGCAAATCCTTATTCTGGAACACCATATAATAGCGGTATGCCTGCTTGCCAGCGGCATCCTGCCATGCACGGCCCAGACGGATTTTCTCTCTGGATTCTGCGTTTTCCAGCTGGTCGCCTTTGGTTTCAATCAGAATAATTTTTCCACTGATCGTGCGGACGATAAAATCCGGGTAATGATTGCGGAATCCGTTCAAACAGAACGAAAACTTGTTACGCTCCGGGTTGCGATGCCACCAGCGGATATTGTCCATGTTGGTCATTGCCAGAGCCATTTTATATTCCAGACCATCCATCTTGCCCTCGGTCTGGTACAGGCTCTTGCTCATTGAAGAAGTGCTATCCGGGAGGGTTATATACTCCGTCAACTGAAAGCGGGGTTCACATACGATTTTCTCCGTTTCCAGCCACTTGTAGAAGTTTTCCCGTGCAGTTTCCTCTTGAAGCTGCATGACGTATGCACGAATTTTTGCTGCAAAGTTAACAGGCATCCGTTCCAGCGCGTCCAGCTCTTCGCGATTCATATTATCCACGATACCATCGACATAACGCCGCAGTTCATTATCATCCACCGCGTTCATCTTGCAAAGGCTCTTGTGGATAATATCCTTGCAGATACGCAGTTTATCCTCGCCCGGAAGCAGTGGAAACTGCCTGTTCATGTACTGCTGATAATCATCTTTCAGCTTGGAGATACGCGGTGTCGTGGTATCGCGGTCTTCCAAATCGACCTGCGCCAAATCGTCGTCCAGATGGCCGAAGTCGATTGCGCTGGGTTTTCCCTTCAACGTAAAGTTGCTGAGCAGGTTTTCCTTTGAGAGTTCTTCGCTGTCGTACAGCGAGAAAAGCGATGGCTGTACTTTTAGGCAGAATTTCGGAAGTTTGAGGGTGTGAACATCCTCCAAAAACTCCGGGTTTACATGAGAGGTATCCACTTTATCCTGCACCTCCAGCGGCAAATCGCTCAACGGGTCATTCTGGTGCTGCTGCATAGCAACATCAAAATCGTTCTGTTCCTTTTCAGAGCGGTCAAAAATATTCTGCACCGAGGGAGAAACACTTGCCTTTGCCAAGGTGCTGCCCAACAGTGTCGGGTCGAAATCAAAAAACTCTTCCTCTTCCGCCGATGCCGCGGGCATTGCTTCGTTTATCGGCTGTGCCGGGAAGATGGTCTGCTCCACTTTGGGCAGCGGCTCGACCGGGGCAGCTTCTTCCTGCACACGGTAATCGTGGTCAGTGAAGCCTGCGTTATTCAAGCCCTTGACGATGCCGTCCAGCGTACGCTTGAAGTCCGCAGACGAGGTCAGAACATACGAAGTATTCAGGATCGGAGAAGAATGTTTCCGGGTATAGGGCAGGCGCAGAATACGCCCCACGATTTGCTCCACATCCACCTGACTGGTGCGGTTCGCCAGCGAAGCAAGGATATACGCAAAGGGGCAGTCCCAACCCTCTTTCAAGGCATTGACTGTAATGATAAAGCGAATCGAACACTTTTCCGACAGCAAATCCACATTTTTTAACTCGTTGATCTCTGCCGTCTTGATGGCAATTTGCTCTGCTGGAATGTTGGCTGCAATCAGGCGTTGGCGCAGTTTTTCAAAGGTCGTTGCATTTTCTGTGCTCTTGGGTTGCGCCTGAAACAGCACGATGGGGCGAATGTAGCTGCCGCCCTTTTCGTAGGCATCTTTTGCGTGAATTTCCAGTGTCCGCTGCATCTCGATGGCATCATGCAGCACATCCTGCTGGCTGTTGCGATTCATCACGATGACAGGCAACTTGACCATGTTCTCGCGTTTCAAGTGAATCGCATCCACAATGGAGATGATGTTGCTTTCCCTAGTGGGCGTTGCCGTCAGATCCAGCACAAAGCAGGGATTGAAGTTTTGCAGCATCTGCTTGCTCGGGTTACTGCGCGCATGGTGGCTTTCGTCCACAATAACCAGCGGATGCAGCTGATTAATGACCTGCATCAAGGCGGTCGGATCGGTATCTTCCAGCGGCATATCAGGTTCGCCCAGTGCATTTGCCAGCGCAACAAGGCTGCTGTTCTCCTGCTTGGCCTTGAGCCGCTCCTTCTTGCCACGGAACGAATCGTAAGACAGTACCATGATGGAAAGCTGCTCGTTGACCGCAGAGATATTGAAGTGCTGCCCCATCAAAAGCTGTTCTTTGGTATACACTTCTACACGGCTGCCAAAGGCAACATCAATTTTCTGGCGGTAAGGATGTGCAGGGTCACGCAATGCAGCCAAGGTTTGGGTCAGGATAGCATCTGACGGAACCAGCCAAACCACTGCACGGCGTTTTACCACACCCAGTGCGGAGAAAATCGGCTCGATGGCATTTGCAGCCAAAAATGTTTTGCCGCCGCCCGTAGGAACTTTCAGGCAGACATTCGGCACACCGGGCAGAAGATTCTGATACTTGGGCATTCCGCCAAATCCGACTTTTACATCTTTCTCCTGCCAGAGCCGAGTATAGGCCGTTTCGATGTTCTTTGTCTGCATCAGGATTTCCAGATAGCGTTCCAAATCCCGAATGACGGCTTTCTGATAATTTTTCAATTCCATAAGAGCCGTCCTCCTTACACCCGCGCAATGTCGCGCGGAATTTTCTTAAACGTAATACCAAACCGCAGCAAATCACTCTCACTCAATGCACAGCGGTCAGCATAAATCAGATAGTTTTCCGCTTTTTCCGGAATGGTAGACAAAAAAGCATAGTCCAACACGCACATCTGGTCTGGCTCATAGTAGAAATAGTAAGCGGTGTGGTTGTTCTCACCGAGAAAATATGGGCTTTCGTTCTGTTGATTTACCGCAGGTTTCTTCGTTTCCGTATACCAGATGTAGTCACGGATTTTGTCTGTGCCGACGCTTTCATTCAGGTTGCCATCCGGCAGAAGCAGCCGCTCGCCCAGTTCATAGTAATTGAAATTGCCCCCAGTGCCTTCTACGGCGTTCTTGTCTTTGCCATAGCCGTTGATCACACGTTTCACACGTTCGGCAGTCGTAATATCGGCGTAGTCGCCCATCTCCACCAGAATAAACTTGCGGTGTCCTCCATCCGCTTTGTTCATATCCAGCACTGCATGGGCAGTTGTGCCAGATCCAGCAAAGGAATCAAGAATCAGCGCATCCTCAGAACCTGCAATCCTCAGCACAAATTCAATAAGGCGTCGAGGCTTAGGCGTGTCAAACTGTGCCTTCCCGTCAAAAATCGTCAACATTTCTTTTTTTGCTTCATCTGTATGACCAGTTTCAGAAAACGGCCAGAAGTTTGTAGGAACGCGACCTCCGACATTATCAAGATATGTTTTTCTACGAATTCCACCTTTTCCACCTTGACCAAAGTAGAACAATGGCCACTGTCCGCGATTATAAATCGCAGCTGCCTTTTGTGCAGCATCTTCCACGCTGTCAGATAGCATGATTGCTTTAACACCACTTTTAACCTGCGCTTCTGACACTCCGCATATTGATGCTCTTTTCTGAGCATCCGCAATCTCGCGCAATTCATACTCGCCCCACTGCGACATGATTTCAAACATCTGATCCTGTCCTAAAGACCAGCAACGTCCATTAGACGGGTAAAGAAGTACGCCTGTAAATGGATTCTGAATAGCATAAACCATTCCTTGATGCGTTGTAGCTCCGGGTGCAAAAGCATCTGTGCTTTTCCATGCACATACATCGTTATCCGGGTTAGAGTAACGTGCGTTCATTTCTTCGGTACGAGATAACTTGTTGGGATTCCATCCCGGCTGTTTGCTGTAGACCAGAATATGCTCCACCTCGTTTACGATGCCTTTAGAATCATTTCGAGTGGAGTAAGTGCGCTGCCACGAAATATTGGAAACGAAACAGCTCGCACCAAAGATTTCATCACAGATGAATTTCAAGTTGTAAAGCTCGTTGTCGTCAATGCTAATAAAAATCGCACCATCATCCGCCAACAACTTCTGCAGCAGCATCAGCCGAGGATACATCATGCAGAGCCACTTGTCATGGCGTGTCAAATCCTCGCCTTCCTTACCGACTACTTCGCCCAGCCACTTTTGAATATGCGGATCATTAACATTATCGTTGTAGCACCACTTCTCATTGCCAGTGTTGTAAGGAGGATCGATGTAGATGCACTTCACCCGGCCCTCATACTGCGGCAGCAGAGCTTTCAGGGCTTCCAGATTATCGCCGTGGATAATCATGTTATCACTACCGTTGTCCTCGGTGTGCTTGCCCATTTCGTCAAAGCTATACTGACGCTCCAACACACGGAACGGCACTTCCTGATGATGATTGACAACTTTGCTTTTTCCGATCCATTCCAAAGTAGGCATGGTGTTTTCTCCGTTTCTCTGTGAAAGTTCTTTCACGTTTAATAATAACAAGTTGGGCGGCAAAGCGCAACGGTTCCGGCAAAGAAATACAAGTTTGATGAACAACAAAAGCGTTTTGCAAAAACGCGCAGCCTGCATCCGTCGGATGCAGTTCAAGGGTTTGGGATTTCCCAACAAGCATTTTGCAACGCAAAATGGTCTTTGTATATACGAAGACACTGCTTGCCACTGCTATGAACGCCTTTTGAATTGCAAAATGATTTTTCAGTTGCTATACTCGGCTTATCAAATTTTTTTCGGGAGGACGTCGCAGTGACTGCCCAGACAATACAAATCGGGAGCAGACCTTGCCGCATTTACGGCGAAGCCCATGCAGAATACCTACTGTTCCAAATGACCGGCGAACACGAGCTGCAAAGCATGGACAGCGAGGTTGCCGCTATTGCACAGAGTGCGCACCACTTTCTGTTTGCGGCTATTCCAGTGGAAAGCTGGAACGATGCACTTTCTCCGTGGGAAGCCCCTGCTGTGTGGGGAACGCAAGGATTTGGCGGCAATGCTATGGACACCCTGCGCTTTCTGATAGAACAGGTCATCCCCACGCTGAAGCGGCAGTTTCATCTCCCGGAAAACGTCAAAATCATTCTGGGCGGCTATTCACTGGCCGGGCTGTTTGCGTTGTGGGCATCCACCCAGACTGATCTGTTCTATGGTGTCGCCGCCGCATCCCCCTCTGTTTGGTTTCCGGGCTGGATGGAGTTTGAACAGCAGCATTTGATACAGGCACAGCACATTTATCTGAGCCTTGGCGACAAGGAAGAGCGCACGAAAAACGCTGTCATGGCTGCGGTGGGGGATAATATCCGCACCCTGCACAGTCGGCTTGCAGAGCGTGGCGCAGACTGCACCCTTGAATGGAACAGCGGCGGGCATTTCAAAGACGCTGACCTGCGCACTGCGAAAGCCTTTCGGTGGGTGATGGAGGAACACGCATGACCATTTTGATCGATGCAGATGGCTGTCCGGTTGTCGATTTGACATTGCAGATTGCAAAGCAGTTCGGCGTTCCTGTCATCATCCTGTGCGACACCTCGCACCAGATCGAACGTGAGGGTGCACAGACGATGGTATTCGACAAGGGTATCGACAGCGTAGACTTTGCGCTGGTCAACCGGGTCAAACCGGGGGATGTGGTCGTAACACAGGACTACGGGCTGGCGAGTATGTGCCTTGCCAAGTGCGCCCGGGTGCTGAACCAGAATGGTCTGGAATACACCGCCGACAACATAGACGCTCTCATGCTGCGGCGGTATGAAAACAAAAAGCTCCTCCGTGCCGGAAAGCACCCCAAGGGGAGCCCAAAGCGGACGAAGGAGCAGGATGTCAGGTTTGCGGACACGCTTGAGAAGATCTTGAACTGCAACCATTGATACATACTTTTGGAAGGCTGGAGAAATCCAGTCTTCTTTTTTCATAAGTGCCAATTGTGACTTTTTTGTTAACTTTCAAAGATGTGGTTGTATTTTGGCCTTTCAACTGGGTTCGTATATGAAGGCTTCTTTTTTTGGCGAATATCGATTCGAGAGATTACATCTTGGTTACAAGTTATAAATTGTGGGTGCAGAATGGCCTTTTTCGTCGGCTACCAATTAGGGGGATGATTTTTCAGAAGCCCTAAATTCCGAAGATTTTCTATAAAAAGCGGCTCCATGAAAACAGAACAGTTCAATCGTCCGGTACTTCACAAAAGGTACTTCTGTAACTCGCAGCCCGGTCATAACGAAGACGGGGTTGCTGAAATGCCAATGAAGCGGTGCAAGCCCGCTGCTGGACGATTCCCCACCCCTAGGGTGCCGAGGGCGAATATGGGAGACCTATATCATATTGACGCAGATGGACTGTAAGCCTATCTGCGACGCGAGAGTTGAAACTACTGTCAGCTCTCTTTACATTGCCACCTATCCGCAGGTGACACACTTTTTGACGCTATGAAGGATTCTTCTGGCTAGTATCAATTTGAACGATTACATCTTGGTTACAGATTGTAAGTGGTGGGTGCAGAATAGCCCTTTTCGTGGGCTCGTATATAGAGGGGTATTTCTTCGGAGTATCTTCTTTCACGAAGGTTTGCTTGTACTCGTATGATTATTATGACAATTCCGTTTAATAGCAGACGCACGATTTGCAAATGCAAATTGTGACTTTTTTGTTAATTTTCAAAAGCATTGCTACGTTTTGGCCTTTTTCGTCGGCTACCTATTGAGGGCATCTTTTTTCAAGACCACTTTCAACTTCAGGCACCGCCATTGTTGCAAAGTTTCGCCCTCCATCGGTTACCCCATGGACCGACGTTATTTTAACCAAGAAGCTACTTCGGCTATATTTTCCAAGAACTTTTTAACAAATTTCTTTTTCGGGTTACTTTTTGGCCTTTCTCGATGCCTACCAATTAGAGGGACAATTTTTCGGAAGCCTTAAATTTCGAAGATTTTCTATAAAACTCTGTTCTTTGAAAACAGAATAGTTCAATCGTCCGGTACTTCACAAAAGGTACTTCTGTAACTCGCAGCCCGGTCATAACGAAGACGGGGTGGCTGAAATGCCAATGGTGCGGTGCAAGCCCGCTGCTGGACGATTCCCCACTCCTAGGGTGCCGAGGGCGAATATGGGAGACCTTAACATATTTTTCGGGAAGTCAGCATGTTAGCCGGCTTCTCTTACATATCGCTTTTATCCTCAAGCTTTATCTAAGCTTTTTCAAATTATCAGTTTTCACGGCATGATCATCTGCCATATCCAAGGAGGGTCTATGAAGTTTAACGATGCCTATTCCCAGATGTTTCCCGGCTACCCCGATGCCGTCAGCCTTCAGCAGGCTGCGGAGATGCTTGGTCTGAACCGCCACACGGTCGGGGAACTGATCCGTTCCCGCCGCCTGTTTGCGCTTAAAATCGGCCGCACCTACCGTATCCCGAAGCTGAGCGTGATTGAGTTCCTGCTCACCGGACAGAGCACCTTCCCGGCTGGAAATCCGCCGCTGGATGTGGTATGCTGTGGGTGCAGCAACGGACAGCACGCCTGTTAACCCAAAGGAGGTTTATGATGAAAACTACAGGGTCTGTCCAAGAGAAAAATGGACGTTTCTATTTCGTGGTCAATCTTTATGATGCCAACGGTAAGCGGAAGATCAAGTGGATCTCCACAGGTCTGACCGTCCGGGGCAACAAGCGCAAGGCGGAATCCATGCTCCGGGAAGTATTGCTCCACTATGATGAGACTGGGGAGCTGCCCACAGGGCGGGGCGGAGCCTACGAAAAAGTAGATGCTAAAACCGCCAAGCCCCTGCCGCTGCCCCTCCAACCCGTCAACAAGTCGGAGATGCTGTTTCTGGACTATCTCAACGAGTGGGTGCAAGTCCATAAGGCATCCATTCAGCCTGCAACCTTTATCAGCTACAATCGGATGATCACCGGGCGTATCACGCAGTATTTTGAACCGCTGGGCTTGAAGCTGTGCGAGGTCACACCGCAGGTGCTGGATGAGTTTCAGGAGAAGATCTTGCTGGAGGGCTACACCACCAACACGGTCATTCACTACCACGCCATCTTCGGTAAAGCGTTCAAGGATGCCGTCCGCAAGGACTATCTGGAAACCAACCCGATGCTGAAAGTTGACCGCCCGAAGAAGAACAGCTTCCGTCCCAACTTCTACTCCAAGGATGAAGTCCAGCAGCTGCTTGAAGTATCGCAGGATGACCCCCTGCATCTGTGCATCCTCATCACGGCCTACTACGGTCTGCGCCGCAGCGAGGTGCTGGGGTTGAAGTGGTCGTCTATCGACTTTGAGCGCAAGTCCATCACCATCAATCACAAGGTGACGGAACAGTTGGTGAACGGCAAGTACGTTCCTGTGGTCAGCGATGTGATGAAGAACAAGACCAGCTGCCGTACCCTGCCGCTGATTCCGGCTGTGGAAAAAGAACTTCTGAAGCAGAAGGAAAAGCAGCAGCTTTACCGCAAGCTGTTCAAGAAGAGCTACAGCACTGAGTATCTGGATTTCGTCTGCACCGATCAGGAAGGCAAGCTGATCCGCCCGAACTTCGTGACGGAGCACTTCGACTGGCTGCTGACCAAGTACGGGCTGAAGCACATCCGTTTCCACGATCTGCGCCATAGCTGCGCCAGCCTGATGGTGATGAACGGCGTATCCATGAAGCAGGTTCAGGAATGGCTGGGGCACAGCACCTTTTCTACCACCGCTGACATCTACGCACATCTCGATTACAAAAGCAAACAGGGGTCTGCTGGGGTCATTGCGGACCTTTTGGGAGAATCCAAACTCCCCAAGTAATTATGGATTTATCGTTCATGTATAAAGCATACTGTGATGAGGCAAAAGCGGTCTTTCTCTGCTTGATGCAAAAGAAAAAGTCGCAGATTCGTTTGAATCTGCGACTTCTGGCGGAGATGGTGGGATTCGAACCCACGTGCCCGATTAAGGACAAAACGATTTCGAGTCGTTCTCGTTACGACCGCTTCGATACATCTCCAAGTATATTTTCATGGCGAATTTACGGTTCGTATATCGCAAATCGGCCTTGAAACTTGGAACAGTTGCTGTTAGAATATTGTTAGAAAACGTATCGTTCAGACAGGCTTTGAAGCCTGTCTGGACATCAAAATTGACGTTCCATCGTGTGATATGGAGACATCCGGCGAAGCATCCACTTGGATTTCGAGTCGTTCTCGTTACGACCGCTTCGATACATCTCCATATATTAGCCTTTACAGTATAGCAAAAAAGCGGTTTCCCGTCAACACTTTTCTCCCGTTACGGCACGGCTGCAAGCCATACGCAGCCGTGCTGTTTTGCGTTTTTGGGGCAAAAAGCGCGGTTTCTTTGCAAAAAAGGCTGTTCTTTTGGGCGGGAGCCGAGTATAATAGGAACGATATTTTTCAAATTTGAAGTACAGAGGAGAGCATTCCAATGGCACAGGCAAAACAAGATATGGGCACCGGCAGCATCAAAAAGCTGATGCTGCAGCTCATGATCCCCGCCGTGGTGGCGCAGGTGGTGAACCTGCTGTATAACATCGTGGACCGCATTTACATCGGCCACATTGCGGGCATTGGCGCGGCAGCTCTAACCGGCGTGGGGCTGTTCACACCCATTCTGATGCTGCTGAACGCTTTTGCCATGCTGGTGGGCGCGGGCGGCGCGCCGCGCACCGCCATTGCTCTGGGGCAGGGGGACAGGCAACGGGCCGAAAAGATCATCTCCAACAGCTTTACCGTGCTGATGTTCTTTGCCGTGGTGCTGACCATCGGCTTCTATGCCGGGGCACCGGTGCTGCTGCGGCTGTTCGGTGCCAGCGATGCCACCCTGCCGTACGCCCTGGGCTACAGCCGCATCTACATTGCAGGCTCGGTGTTCGTGCTGGTGGTGCTGGGCATGAACCCTTTTATCACCACGCAGGGCTTTGCCAAGACCAGTATGCTTACCACCGTGATCGGCGCGGTGATCAACATTATTCTCGACCCCATCCTGATCTTCGGGTTCGGGCTGGGCGTGCGGGGCGCGGCCATTGCCACGGTGCTCAGTCAGGCCGTGGGCGCGGCATGGATCATCCGCTTTCTCACCGGCAAAAAGACCATCCTGCGCCTGCGCAGGGACTATCTGCGCCCGGAGCGCAATGTCATCCTGCCGGTGATGGCTCTGGGCATCTCCACCTTTGTGATGCTCTCCACCGAGAGCCTGCTTTCCATCAGCTTCAGCTCCAGTCTGGCGCGGTACGGCGGCGATGTGGCCGTGGGTGCCATGACCGTCATCACCAGCGCATCCCAGCTGTGCACGCTGCCCATTCAGGGCATCTGTCAGGGCGGACAGCCGGTGATGAGCTTCAACTTCGGCGCAGGCAAGAAGGCCCGCGTCAAGGAAGCCTTCCGTTTTCAGCTGACGCTGTGCGGGGCCTACACCTGCGTGTTCTGGCTGTTGATGATGCTGTTTCCCGGCGCGGTGGCGGGCATTTTCACCTCGGACACCGCACTGATCCAGTACACCACATGGGCCATGCGCATTTACATGGCGGGCATTTTTGCCATGGGCTTCCAGATCGCCTGCCAGCAAAGCTTTATGGCGCTGGGGCAGGCTAAGGTCAGCCTGCTGCTGGCCTGCCTGCGCAAGATCATCCTGCTGATCCCGCTCATCTTCATTCTGCCGCACCTGCTGCCGGATGCAGTGTTCGGCGTGTTTCTGGCCGAGCCGGTCAGCGACATTCTGGCCGCCACCATCACCACCATTACCTTCTTTGCCCGGTTCGATAAAATTCTGGACAGGGGAGCGATGAAAGTATAATGATTTAAACATCGTGCCTGCCGTTTTTACCCGGCAGGCACGATGTTTATGCAGGATCGTCCGGCTTTTCCCGACGGGAGAGGAACACATCCTTATTAAAGGGTGAAACATAGGTGCATTCATATTGCAGCGCCCTGATGCGGCTATACACAAAAATGCTACCATCCCGCAGTACGCCGCGCGATGTGATCTCCATTGCCGGAACGCCTTTTTTGCTTCCCAGAAGTTCCGCGTGCTCTGCATCCAGTGCGCCGGCATGGTAGTTGGTGATAAAATAGGCAATACGGTATTTCTGCTGCAAGGCGTAGTTCTGGATGGAATCCTCCAGCACGTCCTTGTTCAGCCCCGGAAACAGCGCCAGCGGCATCCAGCCGGTTTCTACCTGACTGATCTCATACCGTACAATACGGATGCGCCGGAACTCCCACAGTTTCTGACCGGTTTTCAGGTTGAAGATGCGCTGCAGTTCGCTGGAAGGTTCGACCTGCTTCAGATAGATCAGCTTGGAACGCAACTCATCGTAAGGCACTTCGGTCAGCGAATTGTACACCATCGGATGCCCCAGAGCGCGCTTATTGACATAGGTTCCATCGCCCTGCGTCATATAGATCAGCCCGATGGACTGCAGCCGGGACATCACCTTCTGGATCGTAAACCGAGACACATGATACAACCCTGCCAGCTCCCGCTGACTGGGCAGTTTATCCATAATCGTCTTGCGCTGGAAGATCTTGCTGATGAGGTCGGTCACAATAAAATCCGTCTTTTTTGCGCTCATTGTAACGCCCTCCCAAAATTCATTTCCTCAAAAAGAATACCACAGAGCGTACAAATTTGTAAAGCTCTGTGGTAAAGATCGTTTTTCAGATTTACGGTGTCACCAGCGTGCCGTCCGGGATGCGGCTCTGCGTCCACTCATGCGGACGATACCGAACCGGATATTTTGCAATTTCTTCCTCGTCGATATCCACACCGATGCCCGGACGCTCAATAGGGTAGAAGTAGCCGCCTTTTGCCTCGTTGTAGCCGGGGAAGCAGGCTTTGATCTTATCCTTCAGCTCGATGTTCTCCTGAATGGCCGCGTTGTGCAGATGGATATTCAGATGGGTATTCACCGCAACACCGATAGGCGTGATATCCGAAGGCGTATGCCACGCGATGCGCACACCAAACGGCTCGCAGAAATGCGCCAGTTTGACTGCCGGGGTAATGCCGCCCAGCTGGGAGACATGGCAGCGCAGATAATCCACGCGGCGGTTGATGACCAGTTCTTTCCATTCCATCGGGTTATTGAACAGCTCGCCGGTGGCAATGGGGGTCGCGCACTGGCTGCGCAGCTGTCCCAGCCACTCGTTCTGATCCGGGGAAAGCAGATCCTCCAGGAAGAATGGCTTGTACGGCTCCAGATCCTTTGCAAACTGGATGGCCTGATTCGGGGTCAACCGCTCATGCACATCGTGCAGGATGTGGAATTTGCTGCCGTACTTTTCCCGCAGCTTGCCAAACATATACACTGTATTGCGCATATAGTCGTCCTGATTGAAGTAGGTGCCGGGAATGGGATCTTCCGGGGTATGCAGCTCATCCGGGATGCCGCCGTAAAAACCCAGCTGGCAGCGGATGTGGCGGTAGCCCTCGTTGTAAATGCGATCCACCTCGCGGTACAGTTCCTCCATCGTATCAGCAACGGCATGGGTATAGGCAGGGATGGCCGTTCGTGCCTTGCCGCCCAGCAGCTGATACAGCGGCATATCTGCCAGTTTGCCCTTGATGTCCCACAAAGCCATATCAATACCGGCCACTGCATTGTTGATGACCGGGCCATTGCGCCAGTAGGAGTTGACCATCATCAGGTTCCACAGATCCTCGATGTCGTTGGCATCGCGGCCGATGAGAATCGGCTTGAGGTAATCCTCCACCACGCACTTGACCGCCAGCGGACGCTGCTGGAACGTAGCGCAGCCCACACCGTAAACGCCCTTGTCGGTCAGCACCTTGACGGCGACCAGATTGTGCCGTTCCGGATTTGTGACGAAGCATTTGATATCTGTAATGATCGTAGGTTTCATAAAAACACCTCTTTAAGTATCCCGAAAAGTGTTCGTGTCTTTTGTCTGCAAGACTATTCAACCATACCTTGCCCGGCAAATCAATTCCTGCTTTTTATTTGGGCCAAAAGTCAAAATAAAACAGTCCAATTTTAGAAATATTTTTGTAAATAAAACGTAAAACCGATTATTTTTGTATTTTATCAGCAGAAATGGACCGTTTTACAAGCCAAAATGGTTGTGCTATCATGAAGTCACAACGCACGTGCTGGATTTTCGCTTTGGAACACAATCAAAAAAGAAAAGGAAATCGAAGAAGGAGGCTCTCCCTTATGGAAAAGACCGAAGTCGTCGCCAAGATTATCGAGTATGTCGGCGGCAAAGACAATGTTGTGAACACATGGCATTGCATGACCCGCCTGCGCTTTGAGCTGAAGGATACCAGTAAGATCCAGGAGGATGCCATCAAAGCTCTGGACGGTGTCATTGGTGTGCAGTTTGCCAAGGGGCAGCTGCAGATCGTACTGGGCACCAGTGTCCACAAGTATTACGACATCGCCCTGCAGCAGCTGGACCTGAAAGAGGACACCGCTCCTGCACAGCCGGAAAAGAAGAAGGATTTCATCTCCTGGTTCATGGATATGGTGTCCGGCGTGTTCGGCCCCATCGTACCCGCCATCGCCGGTGCCGGTATGATCAAGGGTCTTATGGGCGGTCTGGTGGCTCTGGGCGTCGTATCCAATGCCACCGACACCTATAAGGTCATTGACATGCTGGCCAGCGGCGTATTTACCTTCCTGCCGTTCTTCATTGCCGCATCGGCTGCAAAGAAGTTCAAGACCAACCAGTATCTGGCCATTGCCATTGCCGCTACCCTGATGTACCCCACCATGGTGGATGCCGCCAAGGCAGGCGAGATCAGCAACTTCATGTTCGCCGGTGTGCTGCCCATCCCGGTGTTCAACTACTCCGGCTCGGTCATTCCCATCATCTTCGGCGTGTTCGCCCTGAGCTACATCTACAAATGGGTGGATAACATTGTGCCCGAAGCTGCCCGCACCGTCATCACTCCCACCATCACCCTGTTTATTTCCGGCTTCTTCGCTCTGACTGTCATCGGCCCCATCGGCATTTACATCGGCAAAGCACTGGCATGGATGCTGGATGTTCTGTTTGGCATCTCTCCCATTTTCGCAGGCGTCGTCATGGGCCTGATCCGTCCCGCTTCCATTCTGGTGGGTATGCACCACGCCATGACCCCCATTGCACTGGAGAATTTTGCTACCAAGGGCTATGATATGCTCATGCCCATGATGTTCATTGCAAATCTGTCCATTGTGGGTGCCGCCGCAGGCTGCTATTTCAAAGAAAAGAGCCAAAAGGAACGTTCCATCGTTCTGTCCTCCGTTCTGTCCGGCATTCTGGGCATCACCGAGCCTGCTCTGTTCGGCGTGCTGACCAAGTACAAGAAGGGTTTCCTTGCAGCTACCATCGGCAGCTGCGTGGGCAGCGCTTTCATCGGTGCTTTCGGTGTGCGTCTGTACGGCTACATCACCTCCAGCATCTTCAGCATTCCCGCTTACATCGGCCCCTACTTCCTCTATGCAGCCATTGGCTGGATCATTGCGTTCGGCCTGTCCTTTGTTCTGAGCTATCTGTTCGTGGTCAAGATGGACCGTAGCTGAACCGTTTTTCTTCCATAAAGCAAAAAATGCCTCTGGCAGATGCCGGAGGCATTTTTTGTGTTTTCTGTTTTTATTTTCCCGCCAGAAGAATGGCCAGCACGGCTTTCTGCACGTGCAGGCGGTTCTCGGCTTCGTCAAAGATCTCCGGTGCGTGCTGCTCGAACACCGCCGAGGAGATCTCCTCACCCCGGTGGGCGGGCAGGCAGTGCAGCACCATGACATCGGGCTTTGCGCTTTCCAGCAGCTTGCCGGTGAGCTGGAAGCCCACGAAATCCCGCAGGCGCTGCTCACTTTCCGGCGTGCCGGGCTTGGCGGTGTTCCACACAGCCGTTGCCACCACATCGGCATCCTGAATACCCTCGGCAGGGTCTGCGGTCAGGTGGAAGGCGCTGCCGTACTTGTGGGCGAACATCAGCACATCCGCCGCCGGGCGGTAGCTCTGCGGGCAGACGCAGGTGACCTGCATCCCAGCCAGCAGTCCGCCCACGATGAGGCTGTTTGCCATGCTGCTGCCGTCGCCGACAAAGCAGAGCTTCCGGCCCGCAAGGCTGCCCCGGCGCTCCCGAATGGTCATCAGGTCGGCCAGAACCTGGCAGGGATGGGCGTAATCCGTCAGGCCGTTGATCACCGGCACACCGGCCAGCTCGGCAAACTCTTCCAGATCACTCTGGCGGTAGGTGCGCCACACCACACAGTCGTAGTAGCGGCCCAGCACCCGGGCGGTGTCCTTGAGGGGCTCACCACGCCCGGCCTGCAGTTCGGCGGTGTTCATGTAGTTGCCCAGACCGCCCAGCTGGTACACACCCACCTCAAAGCTGGTGCGGGTGCGGGTGGATGCCTTGGAGAACATCAGGGCAACCGTCTTTCCTGCCAGCAGCGGGGCCGTGCCGCCCAGCTTCTGCTGTGCCTTGAGCTGGTCGGCCACATCCAGAATGTGGGTCAGCTCGGCAGGGGAGAGGTCGCTCATTTTCAGCAGATTTTTCATGCCTGCTCCTTCGGAGCCGTCGGCTCCATCTTGCCCAGCACATCGCTCAGGATCTCCAGCGCCATGTCCACATCGTGCTCGCTGAGGGTCAGCGGCGGCAGCAGGCGCAGGCGGGTCTTGGCTGTCAGCACCAGCAGGCCCGCTTCGCGGCAGGCGGCCAGCACATCTGCGGCCTTGAGGTCGTAGAACTCGATGCCCACCATCAGGCCGATGCCGGAAATGCTCTTGACATGGGGCAGCTTTGCGATGCCTGCGCGCAGCTGGACGGCGCGCTCGTTGACATTGGCAAGGAAGCTCTGGTCCATGCGGTCCACCACCACGTTGGCACCGGCGCAGACCACCGGGTTGCCGCCGAAGGTGGAGCCATGGGTGCCGGGGCCCATGCCCTCGGCTACCTTTTCGTTCATCAGCACTGCGCCGATGGGCAGGCCGCCGCCCAGACCCTTGGCCAGCGTGACCACATCCGGCTTGAGGTTGTAGTGCTCGCAGCACAGGAAGGTGCCGGTGCGGCCCACGCCGGTCTGCACCTCGTCCACGATGAGCACAAGGTCTTTTTCGTCGCAGAGCTTGCGCACGGCCTGCACGTAGTCCGGGTCCAGCGCCATCACACCGCCCTCGCCCTGAATGAGTTCCAGCATCACGGCGCAGGTGGTGCGGTCCACCAGCTCCTCCAGCGCTTCGATATCGCCTGCCGGAGCATACAGGAAGCCCTCGTTGAAGGGGCCGAAGTAGTTGTGGAACACCTCCTGACCGGTGGCGGTCAGGGTGGCGATGGTGCGGCCGTGGAAGCTGTTCACCAGCGTGATGACCGTGGTACGGTCCTTGCGGTAGTGGTCCACGCTGTACTTGCGCGCGGCCTTAATGGCACCCTCGTTGGCCTCGGCACCGGAGTTGCCGAAGAAAACCTTGCTCATGCCGGTGCGCTTGCACAGCTTTTTGGCCAGCTTGCCGCAGGGCGCGGTGTAGTAAAGGTTCGAGGTATGCTGCAGCTTGTGGGCCTGCTCGGAAACGGCCTCGGCCCAGTCCAGATCACAGTAGCCCAGACTGTTGACACCGATGCCGCTGGTAAAATCCAGATACTGCTGACCCTCGGGGCCTGCGGCACGCAGGCCGTGGCCTTTTTCCAGCACGATGGGGTTGCGGTTATAGGTGTGCAGGACGTATTCGCCGTCCCTCTTGATGACCTTTTCAGAATCCATAGGTGTACCCTCCTGTGAGCAGAAAACCCTCTCAGGCGCTTTCGCGCCAGAAAATGCTGGCAAAGGCTTGAGAGGGTCATTTTTCTTATTATACCGCCTGCACGGCACCTGCGCAATGCTTATTCGCGGTGGCTGCGGCGGTAAAAGCGGGTGCCGGAGCCGCGGTTGGAGAACAGCTCCAGCAGGATGGAGTGGGGCACGCGGCCATCGATGATGACCGCCTCGTGCACGCCCTGATAGATGGCATCGGCCATGCCGCCGATCTTGGGGATCATGCCGCCCGCAATGATGCCGGCGGACTTATAGCCCTCGATCTCAGACACCTCCACCTCGGGGATGAGGGTGCTCTCGTCGTCCTTATCCCGCAGCAGGCCCGCGATATCGGTCATGGATACCAGCTTCTCCGCTTTCAGCGCAATCGCGATCTGTGCAGCGGCGGTGTCGGCGTTCACGTTGTAGGCCTGACCCAGATCGTCCATGCCCACCGTGGCGATCACGGGGATGAAGCCGCCGTCCAGCAGGCTTGCGATCAGGGTAGCGTCCACATGCACGATCTCGCCCACATGGCCCAGCTGGGGGTCCAGCTCGGTGCAGCGCAGCATCTGGCCGTCCATGCCGCACAGGCCCACGCCGCGGCCGCGCAGCTTTGCCACCAGATCCTTGTTCACCTTACCGGCCAGCACCTGCTGCACGATCTCCATGGTGGCATCGTCAGTCACGCGCAGACCGTTTGCGAAATGGCTCTCCACGCCCACTTTCTTCAGCATCTCGTTGATGGCCGGGCCGCCGCCGTGCACCAGCACCACGCGCACACCCAGCAGGGTAAGGGTGACCAGATCGTTCATGACGGCATTTTTCAGTTCTTCGTTGATCATGGCATTGCCGCCGTACTTTACCACCATGGTCTTTCCGTGATACTTCTGGATGTAGGGTGTCGCCTCAGAGAAAAGGCGCGCCATTTCTTCGTTTTTCATAAAATGATTTCCTCTTGACCCTCTCAGTCAACACCTTTGGTGTTGCCAGCTCCCCCGAAGGGGGGAGCTTTTGTGCGGAGGGGAACCTTTATCGTTTTATCCAAAGCTCTCCCCCTCGGGAGAGCTGGCGCGCAGCGCCTGAGAGGGTTTCGATCAGGTGCGGTAATCGCCGTTGATCTTGACGTAATCGTAGGTCAGATCGCAGCCCCATGCCTTTGCGGATGCATCGCCGGTGCCCATGTCCACCTTGACCAGCACATCGTGCTCAGCCAGCACCTTGGCGGCTTCGTCCTCGCTGTAGGGGTGGTAGGCGGCGTTTTCGCACACATACACCTCACCGGCCTTGCTGGAAAGCCACACGCAGACCTTATCAATGGAGAAATCGCCGGGGGTGTAGCCGATGGCGCACAGGATGCGGCCCCAGTTGGCATCGCGGCCGAACACTGCGGCCTTGAACAGGTTGGAGCACACCACGCTGCGGCTGACGGCACGGGCGGTCTTCAGGTCGGGGGCGTGGGTCACTTCGCAGGTGATGAGGTGGGTGGCACCCTCGCCGTCACCGGCGTGCTCGGCACACATGTGCTCTGCAATGGCGGTGAGCGCGGCAACAAAGGCTTCGTAGTCCGCGTTCTCCTCGCAGATCTCCGGGTTGCCTGCAAGGCCGGAAGCCATGATGATCAAGGTATCGTTGGTGGAGGTGTCCAGATCCACGCTCATCTGGTTGTAGGTGCCGGGCACCACGGTCTTGAGGGCCTTTTCCAGCAGGATGGGCGAGACCGCCGCATCGGTGGTGTAGAAGGCCAGCATGGTTGCCATGTTGGGGGCGATCATGCCGCTGCCCTTGCCGATGGCACCCACCGTGCAGGTCTTGCCGCCCAGCTCGAACTGGATGGCGTATTCCTTTTTGTGGGTGTCGGTGGTCATGATGGCGGTGGCGGCATCGGTGCTGCCCTGCTCGTCCGCAGCCAGCTTTGCGGCGGCGGCAGGGATGCCCCGGGCAAAGGGGTCGATGACCATGGGCTGACCGATGACACCGGTGGAAGCGGGCAGCACGTCCTGCGGGTCGATGCCCAGCTCCTTGCCCACCAGCTCACAGCATTCTTCGGCCAGAGCCACGCCGTTGGCGGCGCAGGTGTTGGCGTTGCCGCTGTTCACGATGATCGCCTGTGCGTAGCCGTCCTTCAGGTGGGCGCGGTCCACCTTGATGGGTGCGCCGCAGACCTTGTTGGTGGTGTACACACCGGCGGCGGCGCAGCGCACGTCCGCCTTGATGAGTGCCAGATCGTATTTTTCTGCATGGTTTGCGCGGATGCCGCAGTGCACGCCAGCCGCTGCAAAACCCTTGGGCGCGCAGATGCCGCCCGCAACTTCTTGATACTGCATAATGATCTTCCTTTCCCACAAAGAAATACTTCTCACGCAAACAGGCTCGCCCTCTCAGGCTCACATACGTTCGCCAGCTCCCCCAAAGGGGGAGCCCTTGGCAGTCCACGCAGACTTCATCTCTTTGCCAAGGCCTCTCCCTTTGGGAGAGGTGGATTTGCGCAGCAAAGACGGAGAGGGCGAGGACGCTGCCCATATGCGATACAAGTTTATTCCAACCCTTCGGTCTCTTCCAGCCCCAGCATCAGGTTCATGCACTGGACGGCCGCGCCGGAAGAGCCTTTGCCCAGATTATCGAACAGGGAGACCAGCATCATCTGGTCGCCTGCAGCGTTCACGGTCATGTACAGCTCCATGCGGTCGGTACCGGCCATGGCATTGGAGTACAGGCCGTTCTCCGGCAGGGCTTCATTCAGAGCGTGCACCTTGACGGTGGCAGCATCCTTGTAATATGCCGCAATGCCCTCGGCCACCTGTTCGGCGGTGCTGCCCGCCAGCGTCAGATCCAGCGGCACCAGCACCTGCATGCCGCAGTAGTAATCGCACACCACGGGCACGAACATGGGGGTGTGGGCAAGGCCGCTGATCTTCTGCATTTCCGGCAGATGCTTATGGGCAAGGCCCAGACCGTAGCTCTTGGGTGCATCCAGCTTGCTGTGCGCCGGGCGATCAGCGCTCTCGTACTCGGCGATCATCTTTTTGCCGCCGCCGGAGTAGCCGGAGATGCCTGTACAGCTGAAGGGATAATCTGCCGGTGCAAGGCCCAGCTCCACCAGCGGGCGGGCAATGCTGATAAAGCCGCTGGCATAGCAGCCGGGCACTGCCACGCGGTAAGACTTCTGGATTTTTTCCTTCTGGCCCGCCAGCTCCGGGAAGCCGTAGTCCCATGCGGCATCGGTGCGGAAGGCGGTGGAGGTGTCCAGCACCTTCACGTCCGGGCGCAGCAGGGGCATGACCTCTTTGGAAGCGGCATCCGGCAGGCAGAGGAAGGCGAGGTCGGCAGAGTTGATCACCTTCGCGCGCTCGTTCACATCCTTGCGGCCCTCTGCAGAAATGGAAAGCAGCTCGATCTCCGGGCGTTGTGCCAGACGGTCGGCAATGCGCAGGCCGGTGGTGCCGGAAGAGCCATCAATAAAAACTTTCACGCTCATGCGTTCTTTTCCTCCCACACATCCAGCTGTGCGTTTGCCAGTGCGATCTGGTTGTTCACGCTGGCTTCACTGGGGCCGCCGTAGCTGGTGCGGCCCTCGCAGCACTTGACCAGATCAATGGCATCGTAGATATCGTTCTCGAACAGAGCGCTGTAGCCCTTGAACTCGTCGAGGGTCAGCTCTTCAAGGGTCTTGTCCTTTGCGATGCAGTCGGACACCATGCAGCCGGTCAGCTTGTAGGCATCGCGGAAGGGCATTCCCTTCTTGGTGAGGTAGTCGGCGCAGTCGGTGGCGTTGATAAAGCCCTTGGCGGCGGCGCGGCGCATGTTGGCCGGAATGGTCTTCATAGTGTCCAGCATGGGAGTGACCGTCTTCAGGCACAGCTCCAGCGTATCCACTGCGTCGAAGATGGCTTCCTTATCTTCCTGCATGTCCTTGTTGTAGGCGAGGGGAATGCCCTTCATCATCACCAGAAGGGTGTTCAGGTCGCCGTAGACGCGGCCGGTCTTGCCGCGGATCAGCTCGGTAACATCGGGGTTCTTCTTCTGCGGCATGATGGAAGAGCCGGTGGTAAAGGCATCGTCCAGCTCAATGAACTTGAACTCCCAGCTGCACCAGAGGATGATCTCCTCGGAAAGGCGGGACAGGTGCATCATGCAGATGGAGATAGCGCTTGCCAGCTCGATGCAGAAATCGCGGTCGGACACGCCGTCCAGACTGTTGGCACAGGGAGCCGCAAAGCCCAGCTTTTCGGCGGTGAACTGGCGGTCCAGCGGGTAGGTGGTGCCGGCCAGCGCGCCGCTGCCCAGCGGGCACTGTGCATCCATGCGGGCGGTGGCATCCTCAAAGCGCTGCAGGTCGCGCAGAAGCATGGATGCATATGCCATCAGAGCGTGGCCAAAGGTGATGGGCTGGGCGCGCTGCAGATGGGTGTAGCCGGGCATGACGGCGGTGGTGTTCTCCGCTGCCTTTTTGCACAGCACCCGCACCAGCTCCACAATGCAGGCCTGCAGGGTGTGGCTGTAGTCCCGCAGGGTCAGGCGGATATCCAGCGCCACCTGATCGTTGCGGCTGCGGCCGGTGTGCAGCCGCTTGCCTGCATCGCCGATGCGGGCGGTGAGGGTCTGCTCCACAAAGGTGTGCACATCCTCGGCACCCGGGTCGATCTCCAGCCTGCCGGCTGCCAGATCATCGGCGATGGAAGCCAGACCGTTGAGGATGTCCTCACAGTCCTTTTCCGAGATGATGCCCTGCTTTGCCAGCATGGCGGCGTGCACGCCGCTGCCGCGCATATCCTGCGCGATCATGCGCTGATCAAACCGGATGGAGGAGTTGAAGTCGTTCACGCGGGAATCCACGGCCTTGGAAAAACGGCCCTTCCAGAGTTGTTCTGCCATAGTTTTATCCTTTACTTTATGTCCGGGAACCGCTGCCCCGCGGCAAGCGTCCTCGCCCTCTCCGTCTGCTCACTGCGTTCGCATCCACCTCTCCCAAAGGGAGAGGCCTTGGCAGTACGGCAAAGTTTCCGGTTTTGCCAAGGGCTCCCCCTTTGGGGGAGCTGTCACCGAAGGTGACTGAGAGGGCAAGCCCATTACCACATACAGCAGCCATTCGTCAATTTCTTCTAAAAAACGGCAAAGCCGCCGCAGGGGAAAACGCTCCTGCGGCGGTGCCGCCGGCAACGATGCCGGTTGGATGGAACTTCCGTGTGAAAGTGTGAAAACACACGAAAGGGAAGATGTTACAGCTGCTTACTTGACCTCCGGCCAGTTCTTGGACAGCTTTGCGCGCTCCTTGATGGACAGGCCGAACAGGTTGATGAAGCCGGCGGAATCTGCCTGATTGTAGTCGTCATCCTCGCCGAAGGAAGCGGTCTGCTCGTCGTACAGGGTATACGGAGAGGTGACACCGGCGTTGATCATGTTGCCCTTGTAGAGCTTGAGCTTCACATCGCCGGTAACGGTCTTTTCCAGACTGTCGGCAAAGGCATCCAGAGCCTCGCGCAGCGGGGTGAACCACTGGCCGTTGTAAACGATATCGGCATACTTCTGGGCCAGCTGAGCCTTGAAGTGAGAGCTTTCCTTATCCAGAGTGATGGTCTCCAGAACATTGATGGCCTTGTACAGGATGGCACCGCCGGGGGTCTCGTACACACCGCGGCTCTTCATGCCCACCAGACGGTTCTCCACGATATCCAGCAGGCCGATGCCGTTCTCGCCGCCCAGCTTGTTCAGGTATTCCACCAGCTCCACAGCGCCCATCTCCTTGCCGTCAACGGCGGTGGGGATGCCCTTTTCAAAGTGGATGGTCACATAGGTGGGAACGTCGGGAGCCTGCTCGGGGCTGACACCCAGCTCCAGGAAGCCGGGCTTGTTGTACTGCGGCTCGTTGGCGGGGCTTTCCAGATCGAGGCCCTCGTGGCTCAGGTGCCACAGGTTCTTATCCTTGGAGTAGTTGGTCTCGCGGTTGATCTTCAGGGGGATGTGGTGAGCCTCGGCGTAATCGATCTCCTCGTCACGGCTCTTGATATCCCACTCACGCCACGGAGCAATGATGGCCATATCCGGGCACAGGGCCTTGAGGGTCAGCTCAAAACGCACCTGATCGTTGCCCTTACCGGTGCAGCCGTGGCAGATGGCATCTGCACCTTCCTTGATGGCGATATCAGCCAGAGCCTTGGCGATGCAGGGACGTGCAAAGCTGGTGCCCAGCAGGTAATCCTCGTACTTTGCGCCGAACTTCAGGGTGGGGAAGATGTAGTTCTCCACAAAGTCCTTCTTCAGGTCCAGCACGTACAGCTTGGAAGCGCCGGTAGCCTTGGCCTTTTCTTCCAGACCGTCCAGCTCGGTGCCCTGACCCACGTCACCGGAGACGGCGACGACCTCGCAGTTGTTGTAGTTTTCCTTCAGCCAGGGAATGATGATGGAGGTATCCAGACCGCCAGAGTATGCCAGAACGACTTTTTTGATGTTTTCCTTTTTCATGATGATTGCTCCTTTTAAAAATACACTTTTGTTTTCTGATGCAGGCATCCCTCCCGCACCCTCTTGCATCTGCATTTCTGTTGATGCTTTTATTATACGCCGCGCGGCTTTTCCGTCAATGCCGAAAACCGCCAAACCTTACACGGATTTGACCTCTGTTTTGGTTCAATTTGTATCTTTATGCGTTATTTGCAGAATATATTCATATTTTATGCATTTGCGCAGTATATATTCGGGGCACATGCAGCCTGTCCGGAGGCATGTGCGGACTACAGCACACGGAAAGAATTCACACCGCAAAAACAAAACGCCCGGGACCCTTTTGTGAGCCGTCTGGCCCTGAAAGAGTCCCGGGTTTTGTTTTGTCTTTATGCGCCGGAAAAGGGCCCGCCCGCCGCGCTCCATGCGCGGCACAGCAGCTCCTTTTGCGCCTTGGGCAGCTTTTTGAGTGCAGCTTCCCGCCGCAGGGCGCTGCGCTTGTCCGCACAGCGCTCCACGTAGGCAAAGGCTGCTGCACCTCTGGCCCGGGTGTAGCGGGCCCCTCTGCCGCTTTTGTGGGCCTGCAGGCGGGCGGCGGGAGCGTTGGTCCAGCCGGTGTACAGCTGGCCACCGGTACACCGCACCATGTACACAAAAGCGGGCTTGGGCCGGGCCGGATGCTCAGATGCGGCCATTGTTCTTTAACACCTGACGGCAGGCCGCAAGGGCGGTCTCCTTATCCTTGGCGGTGATGAGGAAGCGGCTGGCATGGCAAAAGCTGATGCCCGGGATGCCGCTCTTCTGCTCAATGACCTCCTGCGGCTGACCGGCCCAGCTCTGGGGGAAGGGGAGTTTGGGGCGCTTGGTCTTGTGGTCGGTGACGCACTGGGCGCTCCAGCCGCCGCGCTGGCTGGGGTAGATCACGAACAACGCATCCGTTTTGTACAGGCCGTTCTTCCACGGCAGGTAGCAGGGCAGCACCACGATGCCGTCCCGGGAGTTCTGATAGGCCTGCTGCACCTTTTCGTCGGCGCGGTTCACGGCGTTGGCGCTGGCGATCTGGTTTTCCAGGATCTGCTTTGCCACGGCCACCGCCTTGAAAAAGCAGGTGTCCTGATCCTCTTTGGAGTCCCACACCGGGTTAAAAAAGCCGATGGCATCGCACAGGCTGTTCTGCTCGCCGGTGTTATCGTTGAGGTCCAGCGGCTGGATAAAGTTCTCGTCAATGAGCCGGGCCTGACGCTCGCCCACAAGGCCGGGGCCCAGCACCCGCCACAGCAGACCGAAAGCCGCGTAGGGCACACCGTTTGCGCGGTACTCCCGGGGCTCCTGATGATGGTCGAACATGCCATAGCCCACATCGTACACGATGCCGTCAAAACCGTCCGGCACCACAAAGCCGCGGGTGATCCTGATATCCGGGCGCAGGATCTGCAGCAGCGCAGTGGCAAACACATCGTCGGCGTGGAACTTGCCGGCATGGGTAAAACCGTTTGCAGGAATTTTCATAGATGTACCTCGTTCCCAATAAAATCTCTGGCAACAGTATACCACACTTTGCCAAAAGGGACAACGAAAAGCCCCGGCTGTCGGGGGACAGCCGGGGCAAAATATCTTGTTATTTTTTTGAGAAAAGTGCTTTAACCTTTAAAATACTTAACAAACCATGCAAAGTCTTTCGTCGTTACATCCTTGCCATTGCTGTCTTCGACTTTCACTTCAGTAACCTTGTGGGTAGTCTCGTCAATCTTGAAAGTAACTTTATACTTGTTGCCACTTTCATCGACCAGAATCGGTTTACCTTCCGCATCGTTCTCCATCGTATAAGCCTTATAGCCGTTCACCTGACACAGGTTGTTAGAGTTACCGATTCGGATGGTCTGGAACACCGTAGTCTCAGAGGTGCCATTCTTTCGCTGAGAAAACTGATATTTCGGCATGCCATTTTCGTCAAAGCAAATGATCTGTTCGGAACCACCTTCTTCGGAACCGCTTTCAATTGTATAGGTTTCTGCGTAATATTCTTTGCCGCCGACTTTTACGGTAGTGCGGTACATTTCTTTCGGCAATTCTTCCTCTTTAGAAAAGTCCATGGGCGGATCGTTCCGAATACTTTTCAATGCAGTCTTAGCATCCTCAAACAGCAGGTAACTTGCATACTTGCCATCGTTTGTCTTTTCTGCGAACACCGCATGCTCTTGGGTCTTGCTGTTTTCAGTAAAGGCAGTTTTCATGTAAACATCGGTGCCTTTGCGGGCCAAAATCATCTGTCCTTCGCTCGTTTTTGTTTTATTGGCATCATAATCGGCCATAGTAGCCAGGACATAGAACTCGTTCGAATTGTAGATCTTCTTCGAGGACTGTGCATACTGACTCTTTGTCACATCCGGGATTTTTGTCTTCTCGGGCTGAGTCGTAGTGCCGCCAGTCTCACCGCCCTGATCCGGGTCCGTTGTATCCGGACCGGGAACCGGTACAACGATTTCAGTGCCGCCACCAGTGGAACCGCCATTACCGCCATTGCCGCCGCCTGCGCCACCGCCGCAAGCGGTCATCATGGAAACAGCCATTGCTGCCGCCAGCAGAACGGCGGCTGCTTTTTTGTACAATCTCATAATACAAGCCTCCTGTTTTTTTGTTCCGAAGCACCCCAAAAATATGCTTCGCACCCACATCTTACCCCCCCCCGGGCATCTTGTCAACAAATCTGAAAAATTTTGTCATTTTGCCCGGAACAGATGACCATTTTTTAGCAATATAACAACAGCCCCGGGACGGGCACGCCATTCCGGGGCTGTTTGAGCGTATTCTTACTTTTTCTTTGTGGTGCGTGCCTTTTTAGCGGCAGGAGCGGCGGGCTTTTCCACCGGAGTCGTCTCCGGCTCGCCCAGAGCCAGAATGTTGGTCAGCTCCTTCTGTACAGCGGCGTTGTTGTCGTCGGTGGTGGCCAGCACGTCGGCATAGAACTGCTCCATGCCCTCGCGGGTGGAGAAGGTGGCAACGTACATCTGGTTGCCCATGGCACCGCTCAGGGCATCCGGGATGCGGTCCACCATGCGCATGTTCTGCTGGTACTTCTGCATGATCTGCTCGTGGCTGTACACAAAGTGCTTGCCGTCGCGGCGGCCTGCAAACGGGCAGTAGAAGTGCTCGCCCACCGGCATATCGGTGCCGCCAAAGGCGATCATGTCCGCCCAGATCTTGTAGACGTTGGTGGAGCGGGCAAAGTTGATCATGTCCGGGGTAAAGCCGCCGCAGGGGCGCATGTTGACCTCCAGCGCCACGATCTGGCCCTTTTTGCCCATGCTGGCCTGATTCTCGGTCATGCGGAAGAACTCAAAGTGGATGAAGCGGCTCTTCACGCCAAAGCTCTTGACGGCGGCACGGCCTGCGGCGCGGGTGTCCTCGGGCAGGTCCTTGATGATGTAGTAGATGGAGTTGTCGTTGTCGTTCACGATGTCCATGATGGACATGGGGCTGACATTGCCGGCCTCAAAGATGGGGTTGCCGGAGGCGTCGATGATGGCGTCGTAGCTGTTGACCTCGGCGCGGACAAACTCCTCCATGATGTAGGAGACGTCCGGGTGATTCTCGGCCTTGCAGGCGAGGAAGGTCTTCAGCTCTTCGTCATTGGACAGCTTGTGGGTGTCGGAAGCGCCCACGCCGTTGTCGGGCTTGACCACCACAGGATAGCCCACCTGCTTGATGAACGCCTTGCAGCCGTTGAGATCGTCCACCATGTGGTAGCGGGCGGTGGCGATGCCGGCCTTCCGGTAGTACTCCTTCATCTTGCTCTTGTACTTGATGCGGGGCATATCCTCGGTCTGGAAGCCGGAGGTGATGTGGAAGTCGGTGCGCAGGGCAGCGTCCCGCTCCAGCCAGTATTCGTTGTTGGACTCCAGCCAGTCGATACGGCCATACTTGAAGATGAAGAAGGCCACAGCGCGGTAGACTTCGTCGTAATTCTCGAGGCTGCCGACCTTGTAGTACTCGTTCAGGCTGTCCTTCAGCTCCGGCTTCAGCTCATCGTAGGGCTGGTCGCCGATGCCCAGCACATTCATGCCGTCGTTCTTCAGCTCCCGGCAGAACTGCCAGTAGTTCGTCGGGAAGTTCGGGGAGATAAAAATAAAATTCTGCATAATTTCGCGTCTTCTTTCCTTGAATATCCTCTATTTGCTGCCTCCCGCAAAGAGGCACCTTAAAGCCTCTCCCTTTGGGAGAGGTGTCACCGCAGGTGACGGAGAGGGCAAGCCCGGTAAAACAGCGCCGCCGCACAGCGATAAGCAGGCCCTTTGTCAGAGCGAAACTATCACCGTTTCCATATTTTCCGGTCAGCGTCCTTGCCCTCTCAGGCGCTCACGCGCCAGCTCTCCCAAGGGGAGAGCCTTTCGTCACCCCAAAATATACGGCATGTAATAAACCGCCTGCTTATACCACCAATCCCAGTCGTGCTTGACGTCGTGGCCCCACAGGTCCACCCAGACCGGGATGTTCTTTGCCTCAAAGATGCGCTTGAGCATCCAGGTGGTGTCGGGCTGCTCCCATGCGCCCTGACCGCAGCAGATGACAGCCTTCTGGTTCCGGTACAGCTCCATATAGGGGTGATCCTCCGGGAAGTTGCGCATATAGTCCACGGGAGAGTTCATATACACCAGCTCATCCATGTAGTCGCCGAAGCCGTAGTGGGCGGTGTAGATGCCGCTGAGGGCCAGACAGCCGCAGAAGATGTCGGGCCAGCGGAGGTAAAGGTTGACCGCATGGGTCGCGCCGAGGCTGCAGCCGAAGGCGATGACGCCGGGCAGGTCATCCCAGCCGTTGCGCTCCTTGGACAGATAGCGCAGCTTGGGGACAGCCTCATCCACGATATAATGCAGCCACTGCTCATACCGGCGGATGCGCCAGTAAGGGTCGCCATTGGTGTCCGACCAGGTCTCCTTGTCCAGCGTGTCGATGGACATGACCATGAGCTGGCCCGACTCGATCCAGGGTGCAAGGGTGTCGGCCATGTGGAAGTCCTCGAAGTCGAAGAAGCGTCCGTCCTGACAGGGGATGTACAGCATGGGCCGTCCCCCGTGTCCGTAGACTTTGCACTCCATCTCCCGGCCCAGCGCCGGGCTGTATTCCTTAAAATACTGCATCTCCATATGCTTTCCTCCTCCGTTTGGTTCAATCAAGCTCGTACATCAGGGTATGGAACACGAAAGGCAGCTGCTTTTCCCAGCTGGCTTCGCTGTGGTCTCCGCCCGGCACGACGCGGGCCGTCAGGTTGATGCCCCGGGCAAAGATCTTGCTGCACATCTCGCCGAAGCCCTTCCGCATCCCGTCGTGGTTGCCCATCTCTTTGGAGCCGTAATCCATGTAGAGCACGGTACCCGGGGCCAGCTTGCAGCGGCCCACCAGCGCCGTCAGCGCCTCCGGAGCCACCCACAGCGAGGGCGAGAGCGCCGCCGCACGGCCAAACACGTCGCTGTACTGCAAAAGAGCGTACAGGCTCATGAGGCCGCCCATGGAGCTGCCGCCGATGAAGGTGTGCGCCCGGTCGGGAGCTGTGCGGTAGTTGGCGTCGATGCAGGGCTTGAACTCGTGGACGAACCAGTTCAGGGTGTCCTTGCCTTTGCCGTCGAAGTGGCCGTACTGCTTATCGTCGAAACGGTAGGGCGAATACTCCACCAGACGCTCATTGTTGGCACCGGCGTTGCACTCCACCGCCGCCACGATGAGGGGCGTATCGGTGTAGTCCAGATAATCCGCCACGCCCCAGCTCTTGCCGTAGGTGGCGTCCTCGTCGAAAAACACGTTCTGTCCGTCGAACATATACAGCACCGGATACCGCCGGTCAGGGTCAGCCTCGTACATGGTGGGCAGATAGACATAGGCCCGGCGCTCTTCTTCGCCGCCCACAGCGGGGTAGCGGATGCTCCACTTCTTTATCATCTTTTCATTCCCTCTCGTTTTTCAGGTGTACTTTAAGTGTATCACCCGCGGCAGAGAATTGCAATCCGCACCGGATACAGCAAACGCCGCCGGGCGTACAGCCAGGCGGCGTTCATAAGCCTTTCGGCTCTTAGTACTTCTTCTCCACAGGGACGATCCAGCCCTTGGTATCGGGGATCTTGCCCCACTGCATACCGGTCATGGTGTCATAGAGCTTCTGGGTGACAGGGCCGATGCTGCCGTCGCCGATGTAGGCGTGCTCACCCTTCCAGACCAGCTCCTTGACGGGGGAGACGACAGCGGCGGTACCGGTGCCGAACACCTCTTCCAGCTTGCCTTCGCGGGCAGCAGCCATGATGTCGGCAATGGCGATCTTGCCCTCGACGACCTCATAGCCCCAGTCCTTCAGCAGCTCGATGCAGCTGCGGCGGGTAACGCCGGGCAGAACGGTGCCGACGGTAGCAGCGGTGTACACCTTGCCGTCGATCTTGAACATGATGTTCATGCTGCCAACTTCCTCGACGTACTTCTTCTCCACGCCGTCCAGCCACAGCACCTGTGCGTAGCCCTGCTCCTCGGCCAGCTCACCGGCCTTGATGGAAGCAGCATAGTTGCCGCCGCACTTGGTGAAGCCGGTCAGGCCGGGAGCGGCACGGATGTACTCGTCTTCAACATAGATGCGGACGGGGTTGATGCCCTCGGCATAGTAAGCGCCCGAGGGAGCGCAGATGATGCAGAAAATGTAGTGCTTGGAAGCGTGCACGCCCAGACCCACGTCGTTTGCAAAAATGAAGGGACGGATATACAGGGAAGCACCATCGGAATGGGGCACCCAGTCACGGTCCACGTCCACCAGAGTTTCAACGGCCTGAATGTAGTCCTCCACAGGGATCTTGGGGATGCACAGACGGTCGGCGGAGTCCTGGAAACGCTTTGCGTTGCAGTCCGGACGGAACAGCTGGACGGTATCATCGGCCGTGCGGTATGCCTTCATGCCCTCAAAGATCTCCTGCGCGTAGTGGAACACGACAGTAGCCGGGTCCAGTTCAAAGGGGCCGTAGGGGACGATGCGGGCATCGTGCCAGCCTTCGCCCTCGGTGTAATCCATCACGAACATATGGTCGGTGAACTTCTTGCCAAAACCCAGATTGCTCTCGTCAGGCTTTGCCTTCGGAGCAGTGGTACGGGTGATCTTGATATCCAACATGATTTATTTTCCCTCTTTCCTGATCTCGGGCGCAGCGAGTGAAAATGCGCCCGCAAACACCGAATGTTGTTTTCTATTATAATAATATGAATGTGATTTACAAGGAAACGAAAAATCTTTCATCTTTGGACAGGTTAAGTTGCGCTAAATTGCCTGCTTTTCCATGTGCAAACTGCCCAAAATATGATACAATGAAGGCATAAGCCGGATCTTACAGGCTCAGAAAGGAGCTTTTGCACAATGATAAAAGGTGTTATTTTTGATATGGACGGGCTGATGTTCGACACCGAGCGCATCTGGGCCACCCTGTGGAAGCCCGCACTGGCCACACTGGGTCTTCCTTATAAGGAAGGGCTGGACGCTGCCGCGCGCGGCTCGGCAGGCGATTCCATGCGGGCCGTGCTGCGCCGCTTCTACGGCCCGGACTGCGACACCGATGCCATCATGGATGCCCTGCACGCGCAGGCAGAGACGGCCTTTCAGGCACCGCCGCCCAAAAAGCCGGGTCTGGATGAACTGATCGCCTATCTGGAAGCGCAGCACATTCCCATGGTAGTGGCTTCCTCCAGCCGGATGGCATCCATCCTGCGGCACCTCAACAACTGGAACATGACCAGCCACTTCAAGGCCCTCATCTCCGGCGAACAGTTCAGCTCGTCAAAGCCGGACCCGGAGATCTTCCTCACAGCCGCAAAGGCACTGGGCACAGCCCCGGCTGAAACGCTGGTGCTGGAGGACAGCTACAACGGCGTGCGGGCCGGTGCGCGGGGCGGCTTTGTCACCGTGATGGTGCCGGACCTTGCCCCCGCCGACGACGAGATGCGCCGTCTGTACACCGCCGAGTGCAAAGACCTGCGCGAGGTGAAAAAGATGCTGGAGGAGGGGAAGCTTCTTTCCGAAGCCTGAAATATACAGTTGGTCTTTTACATTTTCACACTAAGAAAAAGGGCACTGATTGCAATGCAATACAGCGCCCTACATCATCGGACATGGATAACACCCACCGTGCAAAATCCGTGCAGAAACCGTGCAACTATGGCTTACAAAGCAAAAAAGCCATGAAATCTTTCGGTTACAGCTTCCACGGTAGACATTCCTACGGGTTGGGACCCGCAGGCTAAGCAAAGCCGCACTGTGGCTTTGCTTGCGGCGCTGTGCGCCGCCGCCTTGTTCGAGCCCCTTCCATCGTGCAGACAAAAAGAAAAACCAGTACACAACGTGTACTGGTTTTTCTTGGTGCGATGGAAGGGACTCGAACCCCCGGCCTACTGATTCGTAGGAACCGAATGGCACATTTTGTCCATTTCATCATTTAACGCTAAATCGTCATTTTAATCGAATCACCGTTATTTTGCCGTTGTTATTCTATTGCATCCTTTGCATTGCTTGCACGTCTTTGCACCTGTTATCCATCCTTGCGATGTGCAGAAAATGTGCAAAAGTGTGCAGAGCTAAAATCAGCCCGACAAAACAGTCTCAAAATGAGCGACTTTTCTGCTGGATTTTTGGGGCATCGACAGTGCAAGAACTTCCAATTTCATCCAGACAACAATCTTACATAACACATCGGTTTTATGGCAGGGTTTAGGACATCCGAACAGACACCGTTTTACATAGAAATGAGGTTCACTATGAACAAACTGCTTTCCTGCCGCTACAGCATGGACACCAACCGGGTGGAAGCCCGGTTCGAGGATGGCACCACCCTTGCCATTGACTGCATCGCCGTGGAGGACGAGTACGGCAACACCCCTGCACAGCGGGCAGAACTTGACTGGCTGCTGTACAATAAGCCCTTGGAGTACGCTCAGCTTGTGCTGGGTGGAAGGATGGAACGTTATCTGTCGCTTGGCTGTGACCACAGCAGACTTGAAGATTAAACCATAACGAAAAACGCAGTACAGGCCAGACCCGGTTTCACGGGTCTGGCCTGTACTGCGTTTGGCTGAAGGATCAGACGAAGTTATGGTAAATGAAGGAATTGGCTTTGGGAGTTTACAGCAGGCTCAGTGCTTCCTCGTCTGCCACAAGGATGCAGTCCGGATGCAGCTGCAGGATGCTGCCGGGGCAGGCAGGGGTCACAGGGCCGGTCACGGCGTCCTTGACGGCCTGTGCCTTGGCTTTACCGTTGGCTACCACCAGCACCTTGCGTGCCTGCATGATGGTCTTGATGCCCATGGTGTATGCCTGTTTGGGGACAAGGGTCTCGTTGCCGTCAAAGAAGCGCTTGTTGGCTTCGATGGTGGTGGGCGCAAGGTCGATGCAGTGGGTCTCCAGCTCAAAGGCTTCGCCCGGCTCATTGAAGCCGATATGACCGTTGGGGCCGATGCCCAGCAGCTGCAGATCGATGCCGCCCAGCTTATGGATGATGCCGTTGTAACGGGCGCATTCTGCGGCGGTATCCAGATTGGTGCCATCCGGCAGGTTGGTCTTTGCCGGGTCGATGTTGACCTTGCTGAACAGGTTCTCATTCATGAAATACCAGTAGCTCTGGGGATGCTCTTTGGGCAGGCCGCGGTACTCGTCCAGATTGACGGTGGTGACCTCCGAGAAATCGAGGTCGCCCTTGTTGTACCACTCCACCAGCTGGGCGTAGGTGCCCACCGGGGTGCCGCCGGTCGCCAGACCCAGCACACAGTTCGGTTTCATGATGACCTGTGCGGAGATGATGTTGGCCGCTTTGCGGGACATATCCTGATAATCTTTTGCGCGGATGATCTTCATAATAACGCTCCTTTTATAGTACCGTTACGCCTGCGTTCCGGCAGGCCTGTAAAAACGCTGCGGGCAGCTTTCCGTCCGAGATAATGATATCCACCTCGGACAGCTCGCAGATGTGGAATGTACTTTTCAGTCCGATCTTGGAGGAATCCAGCAGCACGGCTTTCTGCTCACAGCGGCGGAGCACGGTCTGCTTGAGCCGTGCTTCATCCTCCACGCCGCAGGTAAAACCGGTTTCCGGGCTGTAACTGGTCACGCCCAGCAGCAGCAGATCAAAGTTGATGCCCTCCATCGTCTGGATGCTCTGTGCACCGCAGACGCTCATGCTGAACCGGTTCAGGCTGCCGCCCGGCAGGGACACATGGGGCTTTTCCAGCTTTGCCAGCTCCATGGCGCAGCTCAGGCCGCTGGTGTAGATGAGCATGGGCTGATCCGGGATGCACCGGGCCACTGCTGTGGCGGTGCTGCCGGAATCCAGAAACAGGGTGGTGTTGGGGCGCAGCAGAGCAGTGGCTTTTTCGGCAATGATCTGCTTTGCTTCGGCATTGCGGGCGGAACGGCGGCTCAGCAGGTCGTCTGTGCCTACCACCTGCTCCACCGACTTGACACCGCCATGCACCCGCACCACACGGCGGGCTTCATCCAGTGCTTTCAGGTCGGTGCGCAGGGTCATTTCCGAAACGGAAGGGAAAGCTTCCTTGAGCTGGGCAAAGCTAATGCTGCCTTTGCGGTTCACCAGCTCCACGATCTGATTGCGGCGTTGTTCCATGGGGGATTCCTCCAGTCTGCGTTTGTCCTGTCCCATGGCACGTTCCGCTTAGTCCTCCGGGTTGAAGTTTGCCAGCAGATATTCCTCTGCTTCCGGGCACCACAGGCCGTTGTGGGCATCCACGATGTCAGCCAGTGCGGTATAGCGGGGGTCGTTGTCCTGTTCGCCCTTGGCACGCAGATCGGTCAGGGCGGTGAGGGGCATGGTCAGGTGGGTGTAGATCAGCTTTTTGCCGCCGGGGATCTTGGGCAGGTTTAGGGTGGTCTCGGCAGCGGCGTTCAGACCGCCGATGTGGGTGACCATCACAGCCGGGTCGATGCGCTTAGCGGCGGTCAGTTCCAGCGACTCGATCATGTCGGCGGTATTACCGCCGGTGGTGCCCATGACATGGGTAGAATTGTAGTGCACATCGTAGAAGTTCATCTTGGCGCTGAACTGCTTGTCGGTGGGGCCTGCAAAGAAGTTCAGGCAGCCGTCACGACCCAGCACAGCACTGGACAGCTCCACCACCGGCGCGATGGGGGCGTAGCAGAACACATCATCAAAGCCGGTACCGCCGGTCAGCTCCCGCAGCTCGGCAGCGGGGTCTGCCATGTTGGCGGTATTGACGAAGTACAGGTCGATGCCGTCCTTCTCCTTGACCTCCTTCGGGGGGAAGAGGGACTCCGCACGGGCCAGACGATCCTCGTTGATATCGGTGACCACCACCATGCCGGGGCGCACATCACGGTGCAGTGCGTAGGTCAGAGCACCCAGACCCATGGGGCCTGCACCGGCCAGAATCGCCAGCTTGCCACCCTTCTTGATGCCCATATCGTGATGGTACACCCCCATCTTGGTGTGGTAGGCGGCATTGAAAGCACCGATGGAGCAGCTCATAGGCTCGGCCAGAGAAGCCTCGTAGTAAGCACGGCCCTTGTACTCCAGCAGGCAGCCCAGTTCCATGACCTCGGCAGGGATGATGCAGTAGGTGGCGTCGCCGCCGAAGAACTCGTAGGAGTAGCCGGGGCTCCACATGGTGCCCTTGTAGTTCAGGGCGGGCTGCAGGGTGAACTTCATGCCAGGCTTGAACTTATCCTGATGCGCCTTGCCCACCTTGACGATATCACCGGCGAACTCGTGACCCATGATGGCGGGGTGCTCGGCTACATCCGGATGCACACGCTTGTGACCAGTGCCGAGGATGGCGCACTTGTAAGTAGACATGCAGATGCTATCGGAAACGACCTTGACCAAGATCTCATCGTCCTTGATCTCTGGCAGTTCAAAAGTATCCAGACGCAGATCGTTGGCGGCGTGCAGACGAACAGCTTTGACTTTCATAATGAAACTCTCCTTTTATTATAACAGTTACCGTTGTGTTTTCAAGAAGTTTTACAGATGCTGGAAGGTGACCAGCGGCAGCAGTTCTTCGATCTGGCTGCGCTCTGCGGCCTGTGTGCCGCTGCACATCACATTGGCGGCTCCTGTGGCGATGGACAAGCGAACGGTGTTTTCTTCGCTAAGCCCTTCCGCTTCGGCGTAGGCGAGAGCGGCGACCACGCTGTCGCCGGCACCCACCGTGCTGCCCACTTTGACCTTCAGTGCCGGAGCGTAGATCACGCTGTCCTTGCGGAGATACAGCGCACCCCGACCGCCCATGGACACCACCACATGTTCGATGCCCCTGCGGATGAGCGCCTGACCGGCATCGGCCAGTTCATCCAGCGTTTTCAGCTCCCGGCCCATCATGCGGGAAAGCTCGTCGTTGTTGGGTTTGACCAGATAGGGAGCAGCCTTCAGCCCCTCTGCCAGCAGCTCGCCGTCTGCATCCAGAAAGACCTTTGCCCCTGCCTTTTTGCAGGATTCCACCCATGTGTAGTAGGTGTCCTTGGGGGCACCCTTCGGCAGGCTGCCTGCCAGCACCACGATATCCCCCCGTTTCAGTTCCTTCAGCAGGTCGTACAGCAGGGCGGTCAGCTCCGGGGCATCTACCTCGATACCCGGCTCGTTGATGTCAGTGTTGGTGTGGTTTTCCGGGTCGATGACCTTCAGGTTCGTGCGGGTCTCGCCGGGCACGAAACGGAAGTTGTGGGCAAGCCCTTCACCGTCCAATGCGTCCTGAATGGCTTTGCCGCTGTTACCGGCCAGAATGCCGATAGCCTTGCTGGTCCCACCCAGCTTTGCGATCACCTTGCTGACGTTGATGCCCTTGCCACCGGGATCGGTACGCATCTTGGTGATCCGGTTTACGGTGTCCAGCGCAAGGTTTGGGATCTCAACGGTCTTGTCCAGCGCCGGATTCAATGTTACGGTGTAGATCATGGGAACAACAGCCTCCTTCACGATTGTTGTTACGAAATTCGAAACTGTTGAAACGAAAGCTCTGGCATTATAATACCAACAGTTCTCGCCCGTGTCAAGCTGTTGTTTCAACAAATCGCACTGCATGTTTTTGGTGCTTTTCGCCAACTTTCTGGGATACATGATTTTCAGTTCAAAAGTTCTCTAATAGGTATCTTGTTACAACAACAAAAAACTCCCGGCTCTGCCCAAAAGGCAAAAGCCGGGAGTGCGTTTTCAGTTCATTTTGTATGCGGCGGTTTGCAGTCTGCAAAAAAGGTGCGATCAAAGCCCTGTTCCAGCAGGTCTGCAGCTTCCTGCTGCTGGCCGGTGCGCAGTGCCTCCATCAGCCGGGGCGTTTCGATCAGCTGCCCGCTGACATTCTGCATGACCTCCACCGGGACGCCGTTCCCGTCGTCCGGAGCCAGCAGCACCAGTGCCCCCAGCACGATGCGCCCCGGCTCATAGACCGGCGGCTGTGCCTGCAGATAGCCCAAGCGGCAGTCCTTTACCGCACTTGTCCTGCAATGGAGCAGCAGGGCATACAGGGGTTTGATGTAGGTATCGCCCAGCGTTTCACGGCGGCGAAGCTGCTGCTCCACCAGCCGGGCGTTCGCTTCCTGCGGGCAGAACAGCTGCGCCGCTGCATGGATGAGGGCAGCGCGGCTGCCGGGAGCCTTGACGGGCTGGATGGTCAGATGTTCCAGCAGCCCGGTCATGGACCGGGTCAAGCGTGCATAATACTGCAGCTTGGAGCCTGCGTGCGGTGCATCCTGCACAGGCTGCACCGCCGGTTCCGGTTCTGCGCGGTTCTGGCTGTACCGCGTGATAGCGTCCTTCAGCACGGCACGGTCCGGTTCCAGCAGGGAAGGGCTGATGCACACCGCCGGGTAATCCATTTCCAGCGGCACGGTGGAGATAATGAAGTCGATTTTTCTCCGGCGCAGGTCGGCAGTGTTCAGCTCCCGCACCGAGCAGCACCCCTCCACCTGCAAAGAGGGAAACTCGTTTCCCAGCCGGGAAGCCAGAAAGCGGCTGGAGCCCATGCCCAGCGGACAGGCCACTACCACCCGCAGCCGCAGCCGGAACATGGCATTCTGTTCCAGCGCTGCGCCAAAGTGCATAGCAAGGTACGCCGCTTCGTCGTCCGAGATGGCGGGCAGGACGAATTGCTGCTGCACCGCATCACAGGCGGTGCGGGTGGCTTTCCACAGGCCGGGGTAGGCGGTGCGGATGGTGTCCAGCTGGGGGTTTTCGGTACGAATGTTCTGCTCCACCCGCAGCAGCATGGGGCGCAGGTGGCAGTACAGGTCATCCCGCAGAGAGGTGTAACCGGAAAGGTCTGTGTGCAGCGCCTTTTCCATTTCCCGGATAAGGGCGGCTTCCAGATTCCGCAACTCCATCTCCTGTGCGCTACCCCAAGGGTCCTCTGCGCCCAGATAAGCAGCGAGATACAGTTCCAGATACTGCGCCTCCTCGGGCGGCAGGGTCAGCCCGAAGGCGCGGTTCAGCGCCGCCACCAGCCGGGCAGCATGATTGCCCGCCGGGCGCAGCCCTCTGGGGGCACTGCCCTTGTCGCCGCCCTGCCGCAGCTGCTGAATGGTCAGGGTACAATGGATAGCCAGCGCCAGAAAACCTGCATCCGGCAGATGGAGCTGCTCTTCCTGTTCAAACTGCTGCAAAGCCGCCCAGACCTTTTCGGCCGTTTTTGTATCCAGCAGGGTCGAGAAGATCTCGTTTTCCGGCATCCGTCCGCAGAGCACCTCTGCCAGTTCCTTTTCCGGCATACTGCTGCGCAGCAGGGCAGACACCACCCTCCGGTAGGAAGAAGCATCCCCCTGCAGCCAGACCCCCACGCCGGGGCGGCGGAACATCTCCACCCGGTAGGGGTGTAGCTTGGTCTCAAGTTCATCCAAGTCCGCAGACAGCGTGCTTTCCGAAACGCCAAGCGCCCGTGCCAGCACCGCTGTTTTGCAGGGCTCCTGCTCGCTGAGCAGCCTTGTCAAAAGCTGCTGCCGCCGCTCTGCGCGGGAAAGTTCTTTCCTGTCGCCGCTGTTCAGCTGGGTGCGCAGTGCGTCTCGCCGCTCCGGCACTTCATCCAGCAGCAGACCCTTGCCGGGATTCCGCACAAAATGCGCCCCGGCAGCCTGCATCCACTGCTCCACAGTGGGCAGCTCCCGCAGCACGGTGCGGCGGCTGACCCCGATGCTTTCAGCCAGCGCCGCCGCCGTCACCCAGCCCTGCGGAAGGCTGAGCAGCTGCTCGATCAGCTTCCGTGCATTTGCCGACAGTTCCTCACGATACACCGCACCCATGTTGCTTCTCTCCTTTTCCCAAAAGTTACCCATTGCTTCTATTGTAGCATAGTGCCACTCCGTCTGCCAGCCCCCAACGCAGAAAAGAAGTTGTGTGTTTTTTGTCACCATTGCCCGGTGACAAAAGCTTCTTTGTTCCCGTCTTGTATCCCGGCGCATCAGCAAATATGCACAAATCACCCGCGCATCCATTGGAAATGTTGCTGTATCAGCCCACTGGTGTCACCATCCTCCGGTGACAACCCCACCGCTTGTCACCATTGAAATCCAGCGCAGTATCGGCTAGAATAGTGCCAGAACGAAACGAAAGCTCCTCCGAACAACCGTCCGCAGGCCGCAGCTCCCATGCCACAGGAGCTGCACCGCCTGCCTTTCAAGTGAAAAAGGAGAGCTACAAAAATGAAAAACGCTGTTTCCCGCTTTGGTAAGTTCCTCAGCGGCATGGTCATGCCGAATATCGGCGCATTCATCGCGTGGGGCTTCCTCACTGCTCTGTTTATTGAAGCGGGCTGGTTCCCCAACGAAAAGCTGGCCAGCATGGTATCCCCGATGCTGACCTACCTGCTGCCCATCCTCATTGCAGGGCAGGGCGGCAAGATGGTGGCCGGAGAGCGCGGCCGTGTCATCGCCGCCATCGCCGTTGTGGGCTGCATCTGCGGTTCCGACTACACCATGCTGATGGGTGCCATGGTCATGGGCCCGTTGGCCGGCTGGGTCATCAAGCAGTTTGACAAAAAGATGGAAGGCCACATTCCCGCCGGTTTTGAGATGCTCATCAACAACTTCTCCATCGGCATTCTGGGCCTGTTGCTGGCCATCCTCGGCTACTACGTCATCGGCCCGTTTATGACCGCCATTTTGACCGTGCTGACCGCCGGTGTGGATTTCCTCGTTGCCCACAGCCTGCTGCCGCTGGTCTCCGTCTTTGTGGAGCCTGCAAAAGTCCTGTTCCTGAACAACGCCATCAACCATGGCATCTTCAGCCCCATCGGTGCAAGTCAGGCCGCTGAGACCGGCCGCTCCATCATGTATATGCTGGAAGCCAACCCCGGTCCCGGTCTTGGTGTCCTGCTTGCCTACTGCTTCTTCTGCAAGGATGACACCACCCGCCAGTCTGCCCCCGGTGCGGTCATCATTCACCTGCTGGGCGGTATCCATGAAATTTATTTCCCCTACATCCTGATGAACCCCGTTATCATCCTCGCGCCCATCGTGGGCAACTTCTGCGCGATTTTGTTCTACTCCATGACCGGCGCCGGTCTGTCCGGTCCCGCTTCTCCCGGTTCCATCATCGCCTATATGGCCATGGCTCCCCGTGATTCGATTCTGACCGTGCTTCTAGGTGTCGTGATTGCCGCCGGTGTTTCCTTTGTGCTGTCGTCCGTCATCCTCAAGGCCACTTCCGGCCACACCAAGAGCCTGACCGATGCCCAGAACGAGATGAACGAAATGAAGGCACAGGCCAAGGGAACCATCCCCGAGCCCACTGCCGTGAATGTGGGCCAGATCCGCAAGATCGTCTTTTCCTGCGATGCCGGTATGGGTTCCAGCGCTATGGGCGCCACCAAGTTCCACAACCGCATCAAGGCAGAACGCCCCGACCTGACCGTGACCAACTCCAGCGTGGACACCATCCCCGCCGACGCCGATGTGGTGGTCTGCCAGCGTGTTCTGGCCGACCGTGCCCGCAAGAGCGCGCCACAGGCACAGCTTGTGACGCTGGATAACTTCCTCGCAGACCCGAATCTGGATGCGCTGTACAATGCACTGACCTCTACTACCCCGGCACTGGATGCCAAGGCCGAAGCCGCCGCCAATGAGGAGATCGTTTCCGATCTGCGCGCTGCCGCCGTCGCTCCGCTGGCCGCCGCTGTGACCGAAGCTTCCAAGTCGAACGGTTCTGTTCTGAAAATTCAGGCTGAGGACATTCAGCTAGGGCTGCCTTCCGTCACCAAGGAGGAGGCCATCCGTGCCGCCGGTGCCCTGCTGGCAAAGCGCGGCTATGTGGATGACACTTACGCCGATGCCATGGTCGAACGTGAAAAGCTCGTGAGCACCTATATGGGCATGGGCGTGGCGATTCCCCACGGCACCAGCCAGAAGAAGGGCACTGTGAAAAAGTCCGGCGTTGTCCTGTTGCAATATCCCGAGGGCGTGGACTTCGGCGATGAAAAAGCCTACCTCGTGTTCGGCATTGCCGGTGTCGGCAACGACCATCTTGACCTGCTGGGCAATGTCTGCGAGATTTTGGAAGACGAGGATGCGCTGGAACAGCTCAAGACCACTTCCGATATGAACTATGTGCTGGAGCACTTACAATAACGATTCCCAAAAGGAGAGATTTTTATGAAGAGCATCGATATCACCATTCAGGACAAAGAAGGTCTGCACGCCCGTCCCGCCGGTATCCTGAGCAAAGCTGCCAAAGGCTTTGAGAGCAAAGTCACTATGACTAAGAACGGCAAAGTCGCCGACATGAAGAAGATCTTTGCCGTAATGGGTCTGGCCGTGAAGTGCGGCGAGACCGTGACCATCGCCGCCGATGGCCCGGACGAGGATGCCGCCATCGAAGAATTGACCAAGCTGTGCAAGGAAGCATAATTCCGATTCCTGGCGAATACTGATTCCCTGATTCTGCTGATGACACCCCCGCTTCGGAGCACATTGCCCGGAGCGGGGGTATTTTGTAAAGATACTTATTGATAAAATCAACTTTCGGATTTATAAGTCCTACTATCACTGCTTTACTGCAATAAAATTTGCAAAACCATCTTGACGCTCGCCGCAATCCGTGATACCCTTTATCGCAAATCCCACCGAGCTTGTCGGGGCAATGCCCCTCCATCTTGCTTGCGCAAGACCGCTCTGCCGCTTAAAAGCCTCACTGGGGCTTTCATTGCTACGCAAACGCGGTCTTGTAGAAAAATACAGAGCGGTAAGGATTTATTCTCCATGAAGATTTTTACCGCCCCGCAACACACCCGATCTATTTTGCCGCCGATTCACCCGACAAAATCATCGCTGCGCTGCGTGGGCGGTATTTTTCTTTTTCACAAATAAAATCTTATGTAGTTGTTCAATCTTCCAAAATTTGTTTTCGGTTGTTGACCACACAACCGCAAAGTGTTATTCTTGTGCTTGAAAGAAGCAGGTTGTAGTGTCCGCACTGCGCCCGGCTTTCTTCATACTGTACCTTGAATCTTACATAAGCCGTCTGAACGAGATACTGCGCCATGACCTCACACTTTCTGTGGGCGAGCCGGACAACGCCGCTGCAAAACAGGGGTAGGAACTGCGTTCGGTGTGAACGGTGACCATGAGCAGGGGCTTTGCCTTTTCACACGTTTTGCTCTGCAAAATTTTCAACGTGCATTGCGGTTCGACTTCTGAAATTTTCAGTGTTGCACGGAAAGGGCGAAAGCAAGTATCGACCTGTGGCCACAAATTTTCAATGCTTGAAAAATTGCTGTCCACTCAGTCATCCTTGTTGGGGAGTGCCTTCCCCAAACCCTGCTCCAGCATTGCGCTGGTTTCAGCGCAAAAGCGGCGTGTCGCATTACATAGCCCTCTCCATCCCGGAGCGGGCATTTATCATTTTCACAGGAGGTCGAATATGGCTGAAATGAAAAGTCCGAACGCACACGCAAAGAAGAACCGCAATGACACGCCGCGAAAACGAAAGACACACATCATCAAAGTCAGGGTGACCGCAGAAGAAAAACTGCGGATCGCATACGCCTGCAAAGAACTCCACCTCACCCAATCCGAACTCGTCCGCCGCGTCCTGTACGGCGTGAATGTCAAGCACACCGTTGTGGTGGCGCAGGGCGGCGAGGATGCACTGGCGGCGCTTGCTGCCTTGTCTGCCCAGTGCAGCAAGGTAGGCAGCAACCTCAACCAGCTTGCACGGCACTTCAACTCCGGCGGCAAAGACACTGAGCAGCTCCGGGCGCAAATTCTGGAGGAACTGTCCGCACTCACGAACTTTCGGCTGAAAGCCGAAGAAACGGTTGGTGAACTGTATGGCAACCATCAAGCATTTGACCTCGAAAAACTCTAACTATGCCGCCGCTGAGAGTTATCTCACGTTCCAGCACAACGAGTACACGGGTCTGCCCATTCTGGACGAGAAGGGCAGACCCAAGCTGCGGGATTCGTACCTGCTCGACACCCTTGAGTGCAGCGAATCTTCGTTTGCTATGGCCTGCCTGATCGCCAATCGCAAATACGGCAAGAACGGCGGGCGGGAGGACGTGAAGACCCACCATTATATCATCAGCTTCGACCCGAAGGACGCAGTAGAGAACGACCTGACCATGGAGCGGGCGCAAGCCCTTGGCTTGCAGTTCTGCAAGGAAAACTTCCCCGGTCATCCCGCCATCGTCTGCACCCACCCGGACGGTCACAACAGTGCAGGAAACATCCACGTCCACATCGTCATCGGCAGCTTGCGCGTCCGCACCGTGGAACGGCAGCCCTTCATGGACAAGCCGTGCGACTGGGAAGCGGGCAAGAAGCACCGCTGCACTTCTGCCATGCTCCGGCACCTTCGTGTCGCTGTCATGGAGATGTGCGAGCAAGCCGACCTGAACCAGATCAATCTGCTGGAAGCCCAAGGCGACCATGTTTCCGAGCGGGAGTATTGGGCGCAGCGGCGTGGACAACGCCGCCTCGACCATGCCAACGCCAAACTTGCCGCCGAAGGGCAGCAGCCCACCCAGACCGTCTACCAGACCGAACTGAACAAGCTGCGAAAGCAGATCTACTCCGTGCTGAACAAGTCCACCACCTTCGAGGAATTTTCTGCATTACTCATGCAGGAACACGGCATCGCCGTGAAGGAGAGCCGAGGGCGGTTGAGCTACTGCCCGCCCGGTCGGACAAAGTTCATCACCGCCAAGAAACTGAGCAAGAAGCTGGAAAAGGAGCAGGTGTTGACCGCCCTCTCCCAGAACATCAAGCTCACATCGACCATCCAGCCCGCTGTGACCGAGAAGCCGGATAAGATCAGGAAACTGGTTGACATTCAGGCGAAAGTCGCAGCCGGAAAGGGCATTGGCTATGAGCGTTGGGCGAAAAAGTTCAACCTCAAACGCTGGTCGCAGACCTTGTGTCTCCTGCAGGAGAAAAAGCTGCTCAGCGAAGATGCCCTGAACCAGCGCATTGCCGAACTGCAAACCCAGCACGACGATGCACTGGCGGTGGTCAAAGACATGGATGCCCGCATGGTCTCCCTCAAGGAGCTGCGCGGGCATCTTGTGGTCTATCGGCAGTACAAGCCCCTTGCACAGAAGCTCCAGACTGTGCGGAATCCCGCCAAGTTCAAGGAGCAGCATCGTGCAGAGTTTGCTGTGTACGAGGCCGCTTGCGCCTATTTCAAGGCCAACGGGCTCAGGACACTGCTGGACCTCAAAAAGCTGGATGCCGAATGTCAGACCCTTTCCTCGGAGAAAAACGGGTTCTACACCCGCTACAAGAAAGCGCAGATCGAACTGCGTGAACTCCGCACCGCACAACAGAACGTGGAAGCCTTCTTCCGCAAGGAAGAGCGCGGCCACGCCGTACCGCAGCAGGAGGTCAAATGAACAACACTCTGACGGATCGATGTGTGAATAAACCCAACCTCACCCACGCCCTTCACCGGGCTTCGTCCTTTCGACTGTACCCCACCCATTGGGACGGAGGGTAGCACCTCTGTCTTTTCGGACGTAAAAAACGCCATCTCGGCCCGGCAGGCGGCGGAGCTGTACGGCTTCGCCGTAAACCGGAACGGCATGATGTGCTGTCCCTTTCACGGGGATAAACACCCCAGCATGAAGGTGGACAGCCGTTTCCACTGTTTCGCCTGTCAGGCAGATGGCGATGTGATCGATTTTGTCGGCAGACTTTTTCAACTTTCTCCCTACAAGGCTGTGGAAAAGTTGAAGGAGGACTTCGGCATGGCACTTGCCGACGGCAAGGTGCGGCTTGCTCCCCGCAGACCGCCCACCGTCCGGCAGCAGCTGCTGGACTATTACCGCTGTCTGCAGCGTTGGCGGGTCCGATACGCACCGCAGTCACCCACAGAAGAACTTCACCCCTGCTTCCTTGAAGCGATAAAGAACCTTGACATCGTTGAATATTATCTGGACTGTTCGGTGCTCCCGGACCCGCAGACCGAAAACGAGCTACGGAAGTATTGGGAGGGATTGCATGAGCGACTGGAAAAAGAGGAACGAAGATTGGCGTGATGAGGACGAACTGGAAGAAGAGGAAGAATGCGAATGCCCTTGGGTAGACAGTAAGGGCAAAGTGCGTGAAACCGCTTACTGCCAGTACCTTTTAGAGAAACACCCCATGATGTGCCTGAAACAGAAGCTGTTCGACCAGAACGGCGAGGTAGACGAGGACGCGCTGCTCTACGAAGTCCACAGCGACCTCCGTGACTTTGTGCTCGACAACCTTGCAAAGAAGGAAAAGCAGGTTCTGGACGCACTCCGTATCGAAACCTATACCCCTGAATGGAAACCCCAGCTTGACCGCATCCATTTCCAGAACGGAACCTACTTTCTGGACGAGCGGGGATTTGTGCCGGAAAAGGAACTCTGCCTGAACCGGCTCCCCGTGGAATACCAGCCCGATGCCCCCGCACCGACCAAGTGGCTGGAATTTTTGGACGGTCTGCTCATCCCGGAGGACATTCTGACCTTGCAGGAATATCTCGGCTATCT
>OOCA01000202.1_pt1 | contig 49114 bp, 39 predicted proteins | sample 1671591 | NCBI WGS metagenome assembly OOCA01 (sample SAMN06348172, study PRJEB24527) | human gut metagenome | biome: human gut; feature: ankylosing spondylitis patient; material: feces | host: Homo sapiens | place: China | collected 2015-10 | reverse complement strand
ATGTAAAGAATTTTCGAGAATCGTATGTGTTTCACTGTTTAGTTATCAAGGTTATCTGTCTTGCGACAACTTTGCTATTCTATCATGTTGTTTTTAGTTTGTCAAGAACTTTTTTTAATTCTTCAAAACTTTTCAACATCTGTTCTCTTCAATAGCTTTCTGATTTTATCACATCTTTTTTGCTTTGTCAAGAACTTTTTTCTTTCTTTTTTTGAAAGAAACGGAGAAGGAGGGATTTGAACCCTCGCGCCGCTATTAACGACCTACTCCCTTTCCAGGGGAGCCCCTTCGGCCAGCTTGGGTACTTCTCCAAACGCCCTAGATTCGTTACTTGTATTTCGCAAATAACCATCTCGCACTTTCGTGCTCTTTATCAGGTTTTAACTTTTCTTTCGAAAAGCCTTGTGCATTATATCGCACTTTCTATTTATTTGTCAAGTACTTTTTTTAAGTTTTTCAACTTTTTTTCGAACCTGACTAGCGGAGAGAGTGGGATTCGAACCCACGCGCCCTTGCGGACAAACGGTTTTCAAGACCGCCTCGTTATGACCACTTCGATATCTCTCCATATATTGTTGTTTGTCTTTGGTGTTTTCTCACCGCCGACGCAAGTGATATTCTAGCACCAAAGTATTCACCTGTCAACAACTTTTTTACATTTTTTTCATTTTTTCTTTCTCAGACTTTAACAAACCCTGAAATCCCGCATAAATCCGCTGTTTTTTCTATAGCAATTCCAGAAAATAATACAACCAAAACAGTCCGGCAGGATAAATTTTCTTATTTCAAGGCGAAGGAGAGAGGCGTAGCGGTGGCTACGGCGATTGACGACAACGCCGCAGATGAAAAATCAGACAAGTCAATATAGCAGTTACTTAATATTCGCTGTACTAGCCTAACGCAAGAATGCTTCTGCAATATAGAGATCCTCCGGCGTTGTGATCTTAATATTCTGGTAAGATCCTTCCGCAAGCGCAACCTTCACTCCTGTTTCCTGTTCTATTACCATTGCATCATCTGTGATCTTACTCATATCCTTCTTACGGATACTGTCATGCGCCTCTCGGATAAGCGCATAAGAAAATATCTGTGGTGTCTGAATCGTCCACACGCATTTTCTGTCTGGTGTTTCTTTTACATATCCTTCTGCATCTGACAGCTTTATCGTATCTTTGGACGGCATTCCCACTACGCATGCTCCGGTTTCTTTCACCTTCTCTAATCCGCGTTCGATAATTTCTTCTGTGATAAACGGCCTTGCTCCATCATGAATCAATACATATCGACAATCTTTGCATGCACACAATCCCGCATAGACAGAATCATAGCGTTCTTTTCCGCCTGCGATTACATTTGAAACCTTTGTAAAACCATATTTTTTTACTATTTCCTCTTTACAGTAAGAAAGAGCGTCCTCTCCTGTCACGAGAATAATGTCCTGAATCAGTGGACTTTCCTGAAAACAGCGCAGGGAATAATACAGGACCGGATAGCCCTGTATTTCCAGAAACTGCTTTTGTATTTTACTGTGCATTCTTTTTCCCTGTCCTGCTGCCAGAACAATGGCTGTATTTTTTCCTGCCATTTTTAACGTTCTCCTAATTTAAGATTCGGAACTGCATTCAGATCCCATCCATGACGTGTTCCTTTTATATATTCATAATAAGCAGCTACTCCGATCATTGCTGCATTATCCGTACAGAAAATCGGCGACGGACGGTAAAAGCTGTATTTATTCTTTTTACATGCCTCTTCCATCGCTGCTCTTAAAGTTCCGTTTGAAGCCACTCCACCCGCGATTGCGATCTTAGTCATTCCATAATCTTTTGCCGCGAGCATAGTGTGCTCTACCAATACATCAACTACTGCCTTCTGGAAAGATGCCGCCAGGTCTGCCCTGTTCACTTCTTCTCCTGTCATCTGGGCATGGTTGATATAATTTAATACCGCTGATTTTACTCCACTGAAGCTGAAATCATATGGGCAGTCTCCAATTTTAGCCTTAGGAAATTCTATTGCGTTCGGATTCCCCTCTTTTGAAAGTTTATCAACTTTTGGCCCGCCCGGATATCCCAGACCAATTGCTCTTGCCACTTTATCAAAAGCTTCTCCTGCCGCATCATCACGAGTGCGTCCCAGAATTTCAAATTCACCGTAATCTTTAACAATTACAAGATGGGTATGTCCACCGGATACGATCAAACAGAGAAATGGTGGTTCCAGGTCCGGATGTTCTATATAATTTGCAGATACATGTCCCTCAATATGATGAACACCTACCAGTGGAAGTTTCTTTGCATAGGCGATAGCTTTGGCTTCCGCTACGCCCACCAAAAGCGCACCTACAAGTCCCGGTCCGTAGGTGACACCAATCGCATCCAGGTCATCCAGCGTTACCCCCGCATCTGACAGAGCCTGCTCAATTACCTGGTTAATCTTTTCAATATGTTTACGGGAAGCAATTTCCGGAACTACTCCGCCGTATAAAGTATGAAGAGCAATCTGCGAAGAGATCACATTTGACAAAATGGTTCTGCCATTTTTTACAACAGAAGCTGCTGTCTCATCACAGGAACTCTCTATTGCGAGAATTAATGTATCTTTCATTTTCTATTCCTCATTCTTCAAAATTCAACTCTACACTCTTTCCATCTTTTCCCGGGAACGCATTTGGAAAAATCTCGCGGACTTTATCCATAAATTCGTCCGGTCTGACAAGAGAAGGACTGTAATGTGTCAGCCACATTTCCTGTACTTTTGCATCACGAGCCAGGACTGCTGCCTCGCGGAAAGTCATATGCTTATAGCCGCGGGCTTTATCCGCTTTATCATCTTCCCCGTACATTCCCTCACAGATAAACAGATCTGACTCCTTTGCATTGCGCAGGATAGACTCTGTTGGTCTGGTATCTGTTGTATAAGTAAGTTTAATTCCTTTTCGCGCAGGTCCAAGTACCATCTCCGGTGTATAAATGACACCATCCGCCTCTATGGTCTGCCCTTTCTGAAGAGGATTCCAGAATTTCAGCGGGATTTCCTGTTCCTTTGCTCTCTCTGCTGAGAATTTTCCCTGTCGAAGAATCTCAAGAGTATATCCATAGCAGAGAACATTATGATTCACTTTGAAAGCCGTGATTCGATAGCCATTCAATTCGATAACCTGTTCCGGCTGGGTAATTTCTATAAATTTGATTTCAAACGGAAGCTCCGGTGCAATTACACGCAATGCATTTACCACTCGTTCCAGCCCTTTCGGGCCAACCAGTGTAAGCGGTTCTGTTCGGTCTGCATTTCCCATTGTAAGGAGAAGTCCCGGAAGTCCACTGATATGATCCCCATGATAATGAGTAAAGCAGATCACATCAATCGGCTTGAAGCTCCATCCTTTTTCTTTAATTGCTACCTGAGTGCCCTCACCACAGTCAATGAGCAGACTGCTCCCATTGTATCTTGTCATAAGTGCAGTCAGCCATCTTCGCGGCAGAGGCATCATTCCTCCGGTTCCAACTAAGCATACATCTAACATATATTTCCTCTATTTCTATTTATTTAATCTTACTGCTTAGAACGTGTTCGAAAAATTATTCCCGCAATCTGCACACCCCACTTTGTGGCGCACCTCTTGTAGAAAGCCTTTTTTAACACGCTCCAGGGGGGGTAAAAGTCTTTTCCCCTGATTTGATATCCCTGATTGTTATCAAACAAATCGGTATCATCATTTTTACAATAATTCGCTATTGCGGATGTCTGGTCATAAGCAGCGCATCCTCTACAGGGTCACTATAATATGCCTTACGAATCCCATCCCTGGTAAATCCCATTCTCTCATAAAGACGAATCGCCGTTTCGTTTCCCACACGCACTTCCAGATGAATAGTTGTGACATCACGCTCTGCGGCAAGACGGATCAGACTCTGCATCAGAAACGCACCAATGCCTTCTCTCTGTCTGTCTTTTCGTACTGCCACATTTGTAATATCTCCCTCATCCAAGACCATAAGAAGTCCGCAGTAACCCAGTATTTTTTCTTTCTCTTCTACTACCAGAAACATGGCATCATCTCTGGTAAGAAAAGTAAAAAAACCTTCTTTTGTCCATGGAACATGAAACAGGTCCTGCTCTATTTCCATTACCTGATCCAGATCATCTACAAGCATTTCACGCAGAATCATGCCTCTGCACCTGCCTGTTTCTGCGCTTTTTCCCGCTCTGCACGTTCCCTCTCTGCCTGAGATACGCGAAGATATTCCGGTACATGCTCCATAGCAGTTTCTGTGCGTCCTTCTTTATAATAAATGCTTCCTAATGCGGCTACTGCTGCTGCTCTCTGTTTGTTTACATGAGCCGGTGCAAAGGAATACGGAACATGCAGTTTCTCGGCGATTAGTTCACGAAATACCGGCACTCCATCTCCAAGGAAAGTAACCATTTCGCCTCTCTGGTTCAGTTCATCCAATAGTTCCTCTATCGGTGCTGCCCACTGCTCTTTTAATGTTACAAGCTGGTGATTTTCAAATCTGTAAATTCCTGTATACACTTGTTTTCTTCTGGCATCCATAATCGGGCAGATCAGTCCCTGCGCATCATAAAGATTATATGCAAGCGCATCCACCGTAGGCACTGCCACTAATGGTTTCTTCAATGCAAGTCCCAGCCCCTTAGCTGTCGCTGAACCGATACGAAGCCCTGTAAAAGATCCAGGACCTGCTGCTACTGCAATGGCATCTATAGATTCCAGTTCAAGCTCTGTCATCTTCACAATCTCATCCAGCATAGGCAGCAAAGTCTGAGAATGTGTTTTCTTATAATTTACTGTATATTCAGCCAGCAATGTATCATCTTCTACAACTGCGACAGATGCTACGATTCCTGAGCTGTCCAATGCTAAAATTTTCATTTCTACCTCCTGACTGTCTTTCATTATGACAGTCCTTATCATACAATATCCCTGCAGCCCTCTGATCAGATTTCTTCCAGCCCGGTTACAGTAATCTTTCTGTAGTCAAATCCTTTATCCAGATCTTTCTCTATTGTCACCTTGATCAGATTTTCCGGGAGTATCTCTTCAATCAGATTTGCCCATTCGATCAGGCAGATTCCCTGTCCGAAGAAATAGTCATCGTATCCGATTTCTTCCATTTCCTCGATATCACCGATACGGTATACATCAAAATGGTATAGCGGAATACGTCCACTCTCATACTCCTGAATAATGGTAAATGTCGGACTGCAGATAGGCTCTGTGATTCCAAGTCCTGCTGCGACACCTTGAGTGAATACGGTTTTTCCTACTCCCAGATCACCTGTCAGTGTATAGATCTGTCCAGGTTTTGCATTCTCTCCAATCTTTTTTCCCACATCAAATGTTTCCTGTGGTGTTTTTGTCTCTATAATCATCTTTTCCACCTTTTTCTTGCAGAATTGTCCTTTGCATATTATAATAGAGCGAACAGGGAAATACAATACTTTTTGAAAAGGAGACTTGAAACTATGGCAAATCCAGTAGTTACTATTACCATGGACAATGGCGATGTGATGAAGGCAGAATTATATCCTGAAATCGCACCGAATACAGTAAACAATTTCATCAGCCTTGTAAAAAAGGGCTTCTATGACGGACTCATTTTCCATCGTGTTATCAATGGTTTTATGATTCAGGGTGGTTGCCCGGACGGAACCGGTATGGGCGGTCCGGGATACAGCATTAAAGGTGAATTTACACAGAACAGATTCAAAAACGACCTGAAACATACAGCAGGTGTTCTTTCCATGGCAAGAGCCATGCATCCAAACTCAGCAGGAAGCCAGTTCTTTATCATGCATAAAGACGCTCCACATCTTGACGGTGCATATGCTGCATTTGGTAAAATTATTGAAGGAATGGATGTTGTAAACCGTATCGCAGAAGAAGATACTGATTACAGCGATCGTCCTCTTGATGAGCAGAAAATCAAATCTATGACTGTAGATACTTTTGGTGTTGACTATCCGGAACCGGAGAAATGCTAAAAACAGCATACAATAAAAAATAATAGAGCCTCATATGATTTTGAGTGCGGTAATATACTGATTGTATATCACACTGTTACTTTCAAAATCACATGAGGCTTTATCTATATTTCATTTCTTCTATCTACCACTTTTATAGCTTTCACTGCTGATTGCAGGATTCCGGATTCTTAATACCTCAGTCCTCGAACACCTTTACTTCGCCATCAATCATCGCATAATAAAGGTCTTTTTCCTTCTTCATTTTTGCTCTTCCATTTGTTCCTTCTGTGATGGCTTTCTCCACTGAGCCAATCTGGTCAGACGGAACCAGCAGGTGCAGTACTACTCTGTCTGTATATTCTGAATCCAGTATCGGAAGCTTCTGTTCTCCGGCAATATACTGGATTTTTCCGATTCCGGTGTAGTCTGTGATCACTTCCATCGAAATACCGTATGTTTTTTCTATCACAGTGCTGGCAGAAAGTCCTTCCTGCAGACTCTTGGAATATGCTCTTACCAGCCCGCCCGTTCCAAGTAAAACTCCGCCAAAATATCTGGTAACTACCGCAGCCACATTATAAATATCTTCGCCCAGGATCACATCCAGCATCGGTCTTCCTGCAGTTCCGGATGGTTCTCCGTCGTCGCTGCATCGAGTATATTCACGATTCTTTCCCACTGAATATACATAACAGTTATGTCTGGCGTCCCAGTATTTCTTCTTCATCTCCTCTATAAAAGCCAGCGCTTCCTCTTCCGTCTGTACAGGACGTACTGTGGCGATAAATCTGGATTTCTTTTCAACGATCTCGCCCTCCCCGCCCTCATAAACTGTTTTATATTTTTCAAGCATTTTGTTATTCCTCTCTTAAAGTAAATACGCATCTTTGCTGTTCACAGGAAAAATCCTGTTTACAAACAATAATGGTATTTAACTGTCTCTACCGCCACAGTGTACCATGAATTACAGAAATTCGCCAGCACAGTGTATACTAATTTTTATAAAAACTCACAATAACCTCTATAAAGGTACAAAACCAATTGTGAATTTTTATTTTTTTGCTTTATTTACTTATTCTTATTTGATATAATAGAACGGATTATAAAGGAGGTTTAACATGAACTACGGTAAAAAGTCGACTGCAAAGAAGCGGACTGCGCTGATTTCCCGTTCTTCCATGATGGGAAAACGTGCAAGAGTTTCTTTCATCAGAGTCCTGTTCGTATCACTGATAGCACTCTGCATCGCAGTAGCCTGCCTGGGTGTAGGGTCTTTCAGGGGCGTGATTGATAATGCTCCTGATGTTAATGATATTGATATTATGCCACTAGGCTATGCAACTTTTCTTTACGACGATGCCGGAAATCAGATCCGTAAACTGGCCGCACCGAATTCCAACCGACTGCCGGTTACTTTGGACCAGATTCCTGTAGATTTACAGCATGCGGTCGTCGCAATCGAGGATGAGCGTTTTTATGAACATAATGGCATTGATGTAAAGGGTATCCTTCGTGCCGGAATGAAGGCAATCACTACCGGTGATTTTTCCGAAGGTGCCAGTACAATCACTCAGCAGCTCCTGAAGAATAATGTATTTACCAACTGGACCAGTGAGTCTACTCAGTTTGAACGATTCACACGTAAATTTCAGGAACAGTACCTTGCTGTTCAGGTCGAAAAGAAAACAGATAAGGATACCATTCTTGAAAACTATCTGAACACGATTAACCTTGGAGCCGGATCATACGGTGTACAGGCCGCCGCACGTCAGTATTTTGATAAAGATGTATGGGATCTGAATCTTTCCGAATGTGCAACTTTAGCAGGTATCACACAGAACCCGACCAAATTTAATCCTATTATTAATCCTGAAAGCAACCAGAAGAGACGAAAAGAAGTTCTTCAGCATATGCTGGATCAGAATTATATTACACAGGATCAATATGACGAGGCTCTGGCAGATGATGTTTATTCCCGTATTCAGGCAGCTCAGGAAAAGAATTCCAGTACTGAGAATACTGTTTACACTTATTTCGAGGATGAACTGACTGATCAGATCATCAATGACCTGATGAATATTAAGGGTTATACTAAAACACAGGCAACCAACCTTCTGTACAGCGGTGGACTTAAAGTATATACAACGCAGGATTCTACCATTCAGAATATTCTGGATGAGGAATATTCTGATCCTTCCAATTATCCGGATACTGTTCAGTATGAACTTGATTATGCCCTGACAGTTACCGATCCGGATGGAAATCAGGTAAACTACAGTAAGGAAATGCTACAGCTTTATTTCCAGAATGAAGATCCAGGTTTTGATCTTTTATTTGATTCTCCTGAGGAAGGACAGACTTATGTAGACAGATATAAGGAAAGCATTCTTGCAGACGGAAGCAAAGTTGTTGCGGAACGAGTAAACTTCGCACCTCAGCCACAGTCTTCTATGAGCGTTATCGACCAGCACACCGGTTATGTGAAAGCCCTGATTGGCGGACGTGGAGAGAAAACAGCCAGCCTGACGCTGAACCGTGCAACAGATACAACCCGTCAGCCGGGTTCCACATTTAAGATTGTTTCCACCTATGCACCAGCATTAAACGAAAAGGGAATGACTCTTGCAACAACCTTTGAAGATGAGCCATATGAATATCCGGATGGTTCTCCTGTAAATAACGCAACCCGTTCTTATAATGGAACCACAACGATCCGTACGGCAATTCAGAACTCCATCAACGTTGTCGCCGTTAAATGTTTTGAGGAAGTAACTCCGGATCTTGGATTAAAATATCTCGATAATTTTGGATTTACTACCCTTGCTCATGGAACAGAAGCTGATACAGACACAAACGGCAATGTATGGAGTGACGCAAATCTTGCTACTGCACTCGGAGGTATCACCAATGGTGTCACAAACGTAGAGCTCTGTGCATCTTATGCAGCAATCGCCAATGGCGGAAATTATATCAAACCGATTTACTACACCAAGATTCTGGATCATAACGGCAATGTACTCATTGAGAATACTTCTGCAGAACGCTCTGTAATCAAAGAAAGTACCGCTTATCTTCTTACCAGTGCAATGGAAGACGTTGTAAAAAAAGGTACCGGTACAGCATGCCAGCTTGATAATATGGCAGTTGCCGGTAAGACAGGTACAACAGAAGCATATAACGACTTATGGTTTGTTGGTTATACTCCATATTATACTTGCGCAGTATGGTCTGGTTATGACAACAATGAAAAGTTACCTGACTATGCACGTAACTTCCATAAGAATTTATGGAAGAAAGTTATGACTCGAATTCACGAAGGACTTCCGTCCAAGGAATTCGAAAAACCTGCAAGTGTAGAGAAATTAAGTGTCTGCGAAGAAACAGGTCTTCTTCCAAGAGCAGGCTGCCCGGTAATTACAGAATACTTTGACGTAGGCACTATGCCGACAGAATATTGTGATCAGCATTTCTATGATGAAAGCTATGATGAATATGATTACAATTATGATAACAGTGATGAGTCCTCCAGCCAGACAGATGCCAATACAGATGACGCCAATAATGATTCAGACACCAACAATAATGGTGATGACAGTAATGGTGGCGAAGATAACGATGGCGAAGATAATGGCGATGGTGGTGACTACGACGGTGACAATGGTGGGGATACTAATGGTGGTGAAGATGACAGCAGTTATCAGATCGATTATTATTAATTTCATATTCCATAACGGGATTTTATAAAAAATTTCCAGTCATATCAATAAAATCCACAGTCTTAATTCAAGACTGTGGATTTTTATATTGATGTAATATTTAGCTTTTGATATATCAATGATGTCAGGGTCAAAAGCCTTATTGTGCTTCTTTGATAACCATACGTGCAGATCCGTAGATACCTGCATCATTTCCAAGATTTGCAAGAATGATCGGTGTCTCTTTGCAGGCTGAGAACGCATACTTCTTATAATATTTCTGAATACAGTCGATCAATGGCTGTCCTGCTTTGGAAACGCCACCGCCAATAACGATTGCTTCAGGGTCTGTAACACATGCAAACATAGCAAGCGTTCCGCCGAGCATTTCACCTACCTGTGCCATAACATCGCAGGCTACTTTATCCCCTTCTTTAAATGCGTCAAGAACATTCTTGGCAGAAAGCTTTGTAAATTTGCTAAGAACTGTCTCTTCTTCTGTAGCTGCCAGAGTTCTCTGTGCCACACGTACGATACCTGTAGCTGATGCATACTGCTCCAGACATCCACAGTTACCGCAGTTGCAGGCTTCTTTTTCCTCATGATTTACTGCTGCATGACCGATTTCTCCACCTGCTCCATGAGCACCGCCAACGATTTTTCCATCAACAATGATTCCACCGCCAACTCCTGTTCCCAGAGTTACGAGGATTACATTCTTAGATCCTGCTGCTGCACCTTTCCATGCCTCTCCAAGTGCTGCTACATTTGCATCATTTCCGGCTTTGGAAGGAAGTCCTGTCAGTTCTGTGAGTTCTTTTGTAACTTCTTTGAATCCCCAGAAAAGGTTTACCGCACATGGTACCTCTCCTCTCTCATTAACAGGTCCCGGAACACCAATTCCTACACCATCGACATCTGATTTGTCCAGCTTGCGTTCTGCTATCTTGTCCAGAATTGTCTTCGCAATATCCGGAAGGATCGCTTCTCCGCTGTTCTCCTTACGTGTCGGGATCTCCCATTTTTCAACTAAAACTCCATCTGTCTGAAAGAGTCCACACTTTACAGATGTGCCACCAACATCAATTCCAAAACAATACTTTCCCATGATATCCTCCAAATTACTTATATTTTTATTATATGATATGATATGAGTGTCAAAAGATCTTTTGACACTCATTTGATACCCGGATTGCTACGCAGCTACGCTGCTCCCGCAGAGTAAACAGTAAGCTTATCTCTCCTCACGTTTTTTTGCAAGGTTTGCCTGAACACGCTTGTACAGTTCTTCTGCTGCATTGTAACCCATCTTCTTCTGTCTGTGGTTGACTGCCGCAGATTCAACAATGATAGCCAGGTTACGGCCAGGGCGAATCGGAAGAGAATGGCATACGATTTTATTTCCAAGATACTCTGTGTACTCTTCATGAAGTCCCAGACGGTCATATTCTTTATCTCTGTCCCACTCTTCCAGTTTAATAACAAGGTCTACAGACTGGGTATCTTTAACACTCTCAACACCAAACAGAGTCTTAACATCAATAATACCAATACCACGCAGTTCAATGAAATGTCGTGTAATGTCAGGTGCAGAACCTACCAAGGTTACATCACTGACTTTACGAAGTTCAACAACATCATCACTTACAAGACGATGACCACGTTTGATCAATTCCAGAGCAGCTTCACTCTTACCAATTCCACTTTCGCCAGTGATCAGGACGCCTTCACCATATACATCCACAAGTACACCGTGAATAGAGATACATGGTGCAAGCTGTACGCCTAACCAGCGGATGATCTCTGCCATGAAACTTGAAGTCGTACGCTCTGTCACAAAGGTCGGAACATTATATTTAATCGCAAGATCGATCATATCCTGTGATGGTCTTGTCATTGTACTGAAAATTACGCATGGAATCTTACTGGAAATAAATCTCTCGTATTTAAATTTCCGTTCTTCATCACTAAGCTGCATCAGATAAGTATATTCTACATATCCGATAATCTGCACACGTTCGTTTGCGAAATGTTCCAGATATCCTGTCAGCTGCAGAGCCGGTCTGTTGATCTCGGCTGTCTTGATCAGTATCTCAGACAGGTCAATTTCAGGAGTCAGGTTGTGAAGTCCCAGTTCCTGAACTAATTTTGTCAACTGTACACCTTTCATTTGTTTCTCCTTTTCAGTTCAAAATTTGAGTTACTGTTCACTGCGTTCCCAGCAACAAATTTAACGATATTTTCATTATATCACATCATCATGTGCAACTTCAATTGTAAATAAAAGATACTTTTTGCACAAGGAAACAAGAAAATTGTTACTGTTCACTCCGTTCACAGCAACACGCTTCGCGATGCACAGAATTTATGCTAATCGCATAAATTCGCGCGGTATGTCTCGGGATTTTGGCATATTCATGCCAAAACACCTCGCGGAATAGTGGAGTGTGAACAGTAACAGAAAATTACTTACTTCGTGTCAATCGGATATTCGCAATCCGCTTTTGCTACTTGCTCATAACCGAATTTCTAACCCTTAACTTTAGGTGCATGAAAAAAGTCATATACCTGCTGCGCGCTTCCTGCGTTCATACTTTCTGTTTCTGTCAGTTCCTCCAGAGAAGCATCTCTGATATTCTCAATGGACTTAAATTTCCTCATCAAGGCTTTTCTTCTGGTTTCTCCGATTCCCGGGATATCATCCAGCAGAGAATGTACCTGTTCCTTACTTCGCAGGGAACGGTGGAATTCGATAGCAAAACGGTGTGCCTCATCCTGGATCCTGGTGATCAGGCGGAAGCCCTCACTGCTTGTATCAATAGGAATCTCCAGATTATTATAGTATAGCCCTCTCGTTCTGTGATGGTCGTCTTTGACCATACCGCAGACAGGAATATCATCAATCCCTAATTCTGCCAGTACTTTCAACGCAATATTTACCTGTCCTCTTCCACCATCCATTAAAATCAGATCCGGCATGATGGAAAAACTGTCAAACTCGTCTTTTCCTTCATGGGTAAAGCGTCGGGTAAGCACCTCTTCCATACTTGCATAATCATTCGGTCCTTGCACCCATTTGATTTTAAATTTACGGTAATCACTTCGTTTCGGCTTTCCTTTTTCGTAAACGACCATAGAACCAACGGATTCAAATCCACTGATATTGGAAATATCGTACGCTTCCATTCGTTTGATTCCCGACAGTCCAAGCCATTCTTCCACCTCATGAACAGCGCCGATTGTTCTGCCTTCTTCACGTTTGATCCGCTCTCTGTCCTTATCCAGAACCATCTTTGCATTCTCTTCCGCCAGTTCCACCAGTTTCTCTTTCGTTCCTTTCTTTGGAACGCGGATATAGACTCGTTGTTTTCTTCTGGCAGTCAGCCATTCTTCTATGATCTGAGCATCTTCTATTTCCTTTTGCAACATAATTTCTCTCGGGATGAATGGTGTGCCCGCATAGAACTGCTTCATAAAACTTGACAATACCTGTGCTTTCGTATCTCCACGCGCCACACACAGATAGAAATGTTCGCGTCCAATCAGCTTACCATCGCGGACAAAAAATACCTGCACAACTGCATCCTGTTCACGAAGATCAAGACTTTCATCCATTGCCACTGCAATGATATCCTTATCCTCTTCACCATAACTGGTGATTTTCTGACGCTCCCCGATTTTCTGAATGCTGCGGATCAGGTCACGATATTCCATGGCATCTTCAAAACGCATTTCATCTGACGCTGCCATCATCTTATCTGTCAGCATATCAATCGTATCCTGGAAATCTCCATTTAGGAATTTCAGCAATTCAGTGATATTTTTCTTATACTCCTCAGAGGTTATATAACCCTGACAGGGAGCTGTACACTGTTTCATATGATAGTACAGGCAGGGACGATCCTTTTTACAGTCTCTCGGCAGTACTCTGTTGCAGGAACGCACTTTATAAAGTTTGCGCACCAGTTCAATTACGTCTTTTACTGCTCCCGCACTGGTATATGGACCAAAATATTTTGTCTTGTCTTTCTTCATTCTTCTGGCGAAAAGTACTCTGGGATATTCCTCATTAACTGTGACTTTAATAAAGGGATAACTTTTGTCATCCTTGAGCATGGTATTGTACTTCGGACGATGTTCCTTAATCAGGTTGCATTCCAGAACCAGGGCTTCCAGTTCTGAATCTGTAATAATGTACTCAAATCTGGTGATATGGGTTACCATCTGCTCAATCTTGGCGCCTTTATTCCTGCTACTCTGGAAGTACTGTCTCACCCTGTTCTTCAGACTGATAGCTTTTCCAACATAGATGATTTCATCTTTCTCACCATGCATGATATAAACTCCCGGCTTGCCTGGAAGTTTCTTTAACTCTTCCTCTATCTGAAACATAAAATCTCCTCCATTTATGCTTCTATGTATTCTACTATTATGTCATTTTTGATAACCGCCATCTGCTTTACTTATATATTTTAGCCATTTATTCTTCATATGCCGCTAATTCAGGCAAGTACTCATGAGCTTGCTAAATAAATTTATATATAGAAAAAACAGAGTCGGAATATTATCCGGCTCTGTTATTGTATCACTGAATCTCTGTCTTATCCAGCGTTACTGTATTCTCTTTTACATCTGAATCCGGGACTGTTGTCTGATCTGCTATCGTCTGTTCTGTCTCCGTTTGATCCATCTGTTTTGTTACCGGCTCTTCCGGTTTTGTTTCCGTCTTCTCCGGAATTTCCAGGTCATCCAGGTTTTCAGGAATCTCGAGCCCACGCTCTACAGCACGGAATATTTTCATAAATTCCTTGCCTGTAATTGTCTCTCTGCGGATCAGGTAGTTGGCAATCTTATCCAACGCTTCTCTGTGACCGCCGATCAGTCTTTTGGCTTCTTCGTATGAATTATGAAGAAGTACCATCACTTCATGGTCTACCTCTGTCGCAGTGTCATCACCACAGTTTAAAACTGCTCTGCCACTAAGGTACTGATTCTCCTGAGTAGCCAGTCCCATAAGTCCGAATTTCTCAGACATACCATACTGGGTGATCATGGCTCTTGCCACTTTTGTCGCCTGCTCAATGTCATTGGCAGCACCCGTTGTCACTGTATCAAATACCAATTCCTCTGCGGCACGTCCGCCAAGATATCCTACAAGCATTGCTTCCAGTTCTTTCTTGGTGTTGAGATATTTCTCCTCTTCCGGCACCTGCATAACATAGCCAAGTGCACCCATTGTTCTCGGCACGATCGTAATCTTCTGTACCGGTTCTGCATCTTTTTGCAGAGCACTTACCAGTGCATGTCCTACTTCATGATAAGATACAATCTTACGTTCCTGAGCACTTAAGATTCTGTCTTTCTTCTCTTTACCTACAAGAACTACTTCGACAGCCTCGAGAAGATCCTTCTGGGATACCGCACTGCGTCCGCTCTTAACCGCAAGAATCGCAGCCTCATTTATCATATTTGCAAGGTCAGATCCCACTGCGCCGGAAGTTGCAAGCGCAATGTTCTCGAAGTCAACAGTCTCATCCAGATGTACATTTCTGGCATGTACTTTCAGAATCTCAATTCTTCCCTTCAGATCCGGACGGTCAACAATTACTCGTCTGTCAAAACGGCCCGGACGCAGAAGTGCAGGATCAAGAACTTCCGGACGGTTCGTAGCTGCCAGAATCAGAAGACCTTTAGAAGTATCAAATCCGTCCATCTCGGCAAGCAGCTGGTTCAATGTCTGCTCACGCTCGTCGTTGCCACTGCCGTAATGGGAATCACGGCTCTTACCGATTGCATCGATCTCATCGATAAAGATGATACATGGTGCATTCTTCTTCGCTTCCTCAAACAAATCGCGGACACGGGATGCACCCACACCTACGAACATCTCTACAAATTCAGAACCTGACAGGGAAAAGAACGGTACATGCGCCTCTCCTGCTACGGCTTTTGCGAGAAGTGTCTTACCTGTTCCGGGAGGTCCCACAAGCAGAGCACCTTTCGGAAGTTTGGCACCGATGGTCGTATATTTTCCCGGATTATGCAGGAAATCTACAACCTCCTGAAGTGATTCTTTCGCTTCATCCTGTCCGGCTACATCTTTGAAAGTAATTCCTGTGTCTTTCTGAATATAGGCTTTCGCCCGGCTCTTTCCAACTCCCATCATGCCACCGCCTTTATTCATGCGGCGCATAAATACCATCAGCAGTACAAACAGCACGATCGTCGGCAGAAGCACACTGACCAGCATGGAAACAATCTCACCAACTGCATCCGGCTGCTTATATTCAAACTTGATTCCTGTTCCCTCAAGTCTCTCGGTCAGTTTATCTACTGACTCCATCTGATTGGTATAATAAACATCTTCTGAAAATCCTGATGACTGATGTTTCGGTGTGATCGTCAGGGTGTTTGACTGAAGTGAAACTTCCTTCACATCTCCATCATTTACCATCTCAATGAATTTATCGTAAGTGATCTCACTTGAACTGTCCTTGAGCATATTAGTAAACATGGCGAAACATACCAAAGTAACCAGGAGGCATACCAGAAAAGCAAGGATCGACTGATGATTTTTATTCGGATCCGGCTTGCCAGGACCTTTATTATTATCAGGACGATTGCCACTCGGATTATTGTCCATATGATTATCCATTTTCTTCCTCCTAAACGTTATCGTTCTTATTATAAAGAGAATTTTGTTATAAATCAACCGCGAGATTGTGAAATTTCCGTTATGTCTCGGGTTTTCTGTGACCTTCGCTCACAAAAAACACCTCGCGGGATACTATCAGTGAACAGTAGCCGAATCTTTCCAGTCACTGCTTATTGCTCCTCGCAATTGAAGCAGGGGACTTACTTGATTCGGTTAAATTTACTGATTTGATAAAATTTCTTTATTTTTTAAAAATTTATCTGTTACAAACCATGTTTTTTGTAGTATACTATTGACAAAGTGATTACTGCTCACTTCGTTCTCAGTAATACGCTTTGCGATGCACAGAATTTATGCTAACTGCATAAATTCGCGCTGTATGTCTCGGGATTTTGGCATAATATGCCAAAGCACCTCGCGGGATACCAACCACGAGCAGTAATAATAAGTAACTAATTATGTGATGGGAAAGGAAATGAACAAATGAAGATAGGATTTGACAACGACAAGTATCTGAAAATGCAGTCTGAACATATTCGGGAACGTATCAGCAAGTTTGGTAACAAGCTTTATCTGGAATTTGGCGGCAAGCTTTTTGATGACTACCATGCTTCCAGAGTTCTTCCGGGATTTGAGCCGGACAGTAAACTGCGCATGCTGATGCAGCTTTCTGATCAGGCAGAGATCGTCATCGTAATCAGCGCAGCTGACATTGATAAGAATAAAATCAGAGGTGACCTTGGTATCACTTATGATGAAGATGTGCTCCGCCTTATGGAAGTATTCACAGAGCGCGGTCTTTATGTAGGAAGTGTCTGCATCACTCAGTATGCAGGACAGGAAAGTGCAGACGCATTCAAGAAACGTCTGGAGAAGCTTGGAATCAAAGTTTATGTGCTTTATCTGATTCCTGGTTATCCAAACAATACTTCCTTTATCGTAAGTGACGAAGGATATGGTAAGAATGACTATATCGAAACAACAAGACCACTGGTTGTCATTACTGCCCCGGGACCAGGAAGCGGAAAAATGGCTACCTGCCTTTCCCAGCTTTATCACGAATACAAACGTGGTGTCAAAGCAGGCTATGCGAAATTTGAGACTTTCCCAATCTGGAATATTCCGCTGAAACATCCGGTAAACTTAGCTTATGAAGCTGCAACTGCAGATTTAAACGATGTCAACATGATCGATCCATTCCATCTGGAAGCATACGGCGAAACTACCATTAACTACAATCGTGATGTAGAAGTCTTCCCAGTTCTCCAGGCTATGTTCGAGAAGATCATGGGTGAGTGCCCTTACAAATCTCCGACAGATATGGGTGTCAACATGGCAGGAAATTGTATCGTCGATGATGAGGTCTGCAAAGAGGCTGCACGTCAGGAGATCATCCGCAGATATTATAAGAGCATGGAAAACCTGGTACGCGGAACCGGACGCGAAGAAGAAGTTTATAAGATCGAGCTTCTGCTGAAACAGGCACATGTCAATATAGAAGACCGCAAAGTTGTTCCGGCTGCATTACAGCGTGAGGAAGAAACAGGTGCTCCGGCTGCTGCTATGGAACTTCCTGACGGACGTATCATTACCGGAAAAACTTCTGAACTCCTCGGTGCATCTTCAGCTCTGATTCTGAATGCCCTGAAAGAGCTTGCCGGAATCGATCATGACAAACATGTCATTTCTCCGGAGGCTTTAAGACCGATTCAGACTCTTAAGACAGAGTACCTTGGAAGCAAGAACCCAAGACTTCATTCTGATGAGACTCTGATTGCACTTTCTATCAGTGCTGCTGATAATGAGGATGCGAAACTGGCTCTTCAGCAGATTCCGAAGTTAAAAGGATGCCAGGTTCATACTTCTGTATTGCTTTCTCAGGTAGATATCCTGGAATTCCGTAAACTGGGTGTTGAACTTACCTGTGAACCGAAATCTGAACATGCTAAGAAACCACAGAAATAACTAAGCAGAAAATACTATCAACGCATGCATAAATACTGAAATATCGATTTCAGAAGTTTTATCATCCACGCATAATAACTTTATAGTATTGATATACAAAATAAAATGATATGCAAAAAGTTCCTCTTTGATTATATGATTTATTCATATAAATGAGAGGAACTTTTTTAACACGCTCTATACAAAGCACTTCACAGCACATTGGGAGGATAATTATCTGATTTATTTTCCTACAATTTCCAATGCTCTGTCCGGATAATTGGTAATGACTGCTTCAGCGTCTGCATCTTTTACTAACTGGATATGTTCTGGTTTGTTTGCTGTCCAGACGTGCATTTTTAATCCTGCACGTTTTACTTCTTCCATAAACTGCGGATATTTCAGATGATAAACAGCAGGATGTACCGCATTGATTCCCAGATTCTTGGCATACATGGCAGGATTGATCCATCCGTCGCTGAAAAGAATACCTGTCTGTACATGATCATCCAATTGTTTTAACTGCATCAGACTGTAATGGTTGAATGAGGAGTAGATCAGCTGATCTTCCATGTGCATTTCTTTTACCAGTTTCAATATCTTCTCTTCCATTCCTGGATAAAAGCAGATGCTGTTTTTTAATTCGATATTTACCATCATATCTGTGGTGCGCATCAGATCCAATACTTCTACCAGAGTTGGAACACGGTAAATTCCATTTGGTTCTACGTCTGTGCTAACCTTTAACTCTTTTACCTGTGCCAGAGTCATATCTTTGATCAGACCTGTTTTGTCTGTGACACGATCTACGGTCTCATCATGCATAACGATCAGTTCGCCATCTGCTGATGTATGTACATCCAGTTCGATTCCATCTGCGCCCTGCTTAATGGCAAGTTCAAATGCTTCCATGGTATTCTCTGGTCTGTATCCGCTGGCACCTCTGTGTGCCCATACTTTTGTTGTTCTGTTTTCCTTTTTTGTCTCTGCCATTTTTTCTATATGCCTCTCTTAAAATTATTCTAAAATGCCTTAAATCTTCATAAACAGGGAACCGCACAAACAGTCCCCTGTTCATTATTTTGAGTATAAATTCTTTCTTCGCTAAGTATTATAGCACTTTTTGTTTTATTATTCTCTATTTCTTACTCATTCAGTAAGTTATAATCTTCAATAATTATAAAGTTTCCGGTCTTTCTACCTCATAGTTTGACCAGTCATCAATGGAAGTGGAGGCAGATGTATCTGCGCTGTCCTGGTAAGAATCTACTGTGATCGTATAGTCACTGTCACCTTCTACATAAGTAGTTCCATCTGTGCCCACAACAGAGACTGTTTTACCGTCTGCATCTGTAATTGTTCCTGCATTTGACAGAGAAGTGATCTTGCTGTCACCGGTTACTGTCCATGTGGAATCTTTATCGATTACTACATTACAGTAGCCGTCTCCACCGTTTCCTGCATATGTTTCATCATTGACAAAAGCGCCTTCCAATGTGCTTCCATTAGTCATATAAAAGTCCAGATCACTGATAGAATCCCAGATTACATTTCCTTTCATATCCTGACTGTCCGCTGTGAAGTTACAGTCAGAACCGTTAGATCCGCTCTGTCCCCATCCACGCTGGTTATTATTTCCTGTGCACTGCAGGAAGAATTCGCTGTCATCATTATATGTGATGTCGACATCTTTTAATGCGATCGTACATTCTGTATTGGTTGTATAAAATAAACCGCCGTTTTTGGATGTGATCGTTCCGCCATCCATCTGGAAAGTACTGTTTCCTACTTCAGAATCGCCGGACATACTCTGATAAAGAATGACCGTCCATGTTGTATCGTTCTGATCATCATCACTCATGTTTCCGGTCAGATTACTATTGTAAAGTCTCAGGGAATTTAATCCTTCAATGCAGACTGCTTCTGATCCATTTGCTGTCAGCTCTGCATTATTAACAGCGATATCTGCCGTACAGTAAACTGCCGGTGATCCTACCCCGTTAGATGTATAAGTTCCGTCATCTACCACCATTGTTCCGCCGCCTCTGTCACTTCGGATTGCCGCAGAGGATTCACCGTTTGTCTCTACGCTGAGATCCCATGCATAGAGTTTTCCGCCGCCAGCTGCATGAATACCGCCTGAAGTATCCTGCTGTGTGCTGATATCTGTATCTGCCGCATATACCGTTCCATCACCGTATGCAAAAAGTCCTGCGCCACCTTTGCTGTCAGTCGTTATCGTACTGTCTTTGACATAAGCAGTTCCGTCTGCGGCAAGGACTGCTGCACCTACACCATAAAAGCTGGAATTGTCACCGCCCTGACTGTCTGACGATGTTCTGGAGATTGCATCATTGTTAAATGTAACTTCTGCGCCGTTGGAAACCAATGCTGCATTCTCATTCGTTTCTGTGGACTCCAGGGATGTGTCGGAAACTGTTTCGTCTGAACTGTATTCATTAGCCGCTGCGTAACTGTCCACACCGGAATCCTGACCACCAGGGCCTCCCTGGCCCCCGCCCATTTCCATGGACTGAACTGTGATGGTTGCTGCATTTCCGTCATCATCTAATGTGATAGATACTATATCGCCCTCTTTGATATCATCTAATGTAATTTCCTCGCTCTGACCTGCCCCTGATTCGTCTGTAGCTTCTCCATCAGGTTTCTCCGGAGCATTACCATCAGGTGCTCCCTGGCCTCCATCCATGGTCTGTTTTGTAATTATAGTACTATCGGTGACTGTAATTTCCTGTTCTTCGCCTGTAAGATCTAACATAGATGGAGCTTCGCCATCTGGTGCTCCCTGATTATCTTTGACTGAATCTTTATCTAAATTTTCTGCTGTATCTTCTTTCGTATCAGAAGTTTTATCTTTTGTCTCTGTATCTTTTGCTGCTTCGTTTGCTGTTTCATCTACATCAGCAGATTCATCAGTTCCATCATCAGACTCTTTCCCATTTTCTGGTTTTGCATCACCGTCTTCTGGTTTCTCAGGTGCTTCTCCCGGCTGTTCCATTTCTTTTCTGGTTCCTACTGCAATTGTGATTTTTCCATCCGCTACAGATTTCACTTCTCCCAGAATTTCATTTTCATCTGTTTCTTTCTTGCTGTCTTTATCTGTATTCTCGTCAGATGAATCAGTCGTATCTTCTGCAGTGTCACCTGCTTCTTTGGTGCTTTCTGTTTTACTGTCTGCTGCAAATGCTGTTGCTGTAGAACCCACGGATGTTGCTGTGATCATAACTCCCATAATCATTGCCAGATGTTTATACTTCATAGTGATACCTCTCTTTATATTTTTATACTCTCTTTGTTTTCTTTTGTTGATGGTATTACTATATCTGATAAATGTGTTTGAATTATGGGCAGTCTGCGAAAAAAATGTGTTCTAATCTGGATTAAAATTAATATAATTCTATTCTTCTATGCTTTAATAGAGGAAGCTGTTCTCTGATCTGTTCTTCCCGTTCCAGATCAATTTCTTCTATTAAAATTCCTTCTTTTTCATCTAACTGATTTCTGACCTGTCCCCACGGATCTGTCACAATGGAATGTCCCCAGGAAATATATCCAGCCTGTACATTCCTGGAAGGCGCACATCCAAGCATATAAATCTGATTATCCAGTGCTCTTGCGCGAAAAGTCAGTTCCCAGTGTGCCGGTCCCGTCGTCATATTAAAGGCTGCCGGAACGAAGATCATCTTTGCCCCCTGCAATACCATCCTCCGGGCAAATTCCGGGAAGCGGATATCGTAACAGATCATAACTCCCATTTTTCCAAATTCTGTATCAAATACGGTGGCGTGATTGCCTGGTGTGAGGGTATCTGATTCTTTAAAATACTGTCCACTTTTTACATTAATGTCAAAAAGATGCGCTTTTCTGTGTTTTCCGATCTGGTTTCCATTTCGATCAAAAATGTAGGACGTATTGAAAACATTTCCAGCTTCATCTATTTCCGGCATCGAACCTGCGATGAGATAAATCTGATATTCTCTGGCATAATCAGACATTGCCTGCCAGGATGGGCCGCCTTCTTTTTCGGCATAAACCGGGAAATTTTCTGTCTGATATGGACAGCAGAACATTTCCGGAAGAACTACAAAATCCGGAGATTCTGTTTTTATCTTTTCTATATATTTCCCTGCTGTACGAATATTTTCTGTTTTATCTTCTACTGTTGGCATCTGAATGGCTGCTACTTTCATATTTGTTCTGTCCTTTCTATGGTAAATCAGTTATCTACAGTCTATCGGCTGTGCAGTTCTACAAGAATCAATTTTTACATATCTACTATATCAGTAAAAAAATACTCTTACAATCATACTCTATAAAGTTGCTTCTGTTTTTTTTATATGATATAGTAAAAACACCAGAATTTATTTCTGCTTTACGAAAGATAAAGAATTGACATAAAAATAATTTCGTAAAGGAGTGATATATCTGGAAATTAAATATTCAAAGCAGGCCCTTAAGTTTTTAAAAAAGCAGGATTCCATAACTCAAAAACATATCATCAATGCCATATCCAAGATTCCTCAAGAAGATATAAAAACATTACAGGGTGCCAGTGGATATCGATTGCGTATCGGTGATTATCGTGTGATTTTTGACTATATTGATAGCATTATATTTATCAAGGCTATTGGAAATCGTGGACAGATTTATAAAGGAGTGTGATTTTATGACTGCAACAAAAGAACGTATTATAGGTGCTGTATCTATTATGAGCGATAAAGACGCCGATATTTTCTGGCGCATTATTCAAAATCACTTTACAGCTCCTGATTTATTCGCAAACATTGAAGATACAGAACCTGATGAAACTGATTTAGCAATGCTAAAAGAAATAGAACATAATCCCGACTGCCATGAATTTATCTCTCAGGAAGAACTAATGAAAGAACTTAACATCGAAATTTAGTAACTATTCGGCAGGCTACTAACTGTGAACGGTACTAAACAATTACAGAATTTAAAATAACAGCCCCCAGACATGTACTTTTTTCCATGTCTGGGGGCTGTTTATACTTTGTATTATTTATTATTCATCATAACCATTCGGGTTATTGGACTGCCATCTCCAGGAATCTGCGCACATTTCTTTGATTCCGTTCTCTGCTTTCCAGCCAAGTTCTTTTTCTGCTTTGGAAGCATCGGAATAGCATGTTGCGATATCACCTGGGCGACGTGCTTTGATCACATATGGAATCTTAACACCTGTAGCAGCTTCAAAGTTCTTCACGATATCAAGAACGCTGTATCCTTTTCCTGTACCAAGGTTGTAAATGCTTAAACCGGAGTTGTCTTCGATTTTCTTAAGAGCTTTTACATGTCCTTTTGCAAGGTCAACTACGTGGATATAATCTCTGACACCAGTTCCGTCCGGAGTATCATAGTCATTTCCAAATACACCCAGTTCTTTCAGTTTTCCAACTGCAACCTGTGTGATATATGGCATCAGGTTGTTCGGGATACCGTTTGGATTCTCACCGATTGTTCCGCTCTTATGAGCACCGATTGGGTTGAAGTAACGAAGAAGAACTACATTCCATTCCGGGTCTGCTTTCTGAATATCTGTCAGAATCTGTTCCAGCATGGATTTTGTCCATCCGTATGGGTTTGTACACTGTCCTTTCGGGCATTCTTCTGTAATCGGGATGATTGCCGGATCTCCGTATACAGTTGCAGATGAGGAGAAAATAATATTCTTTACATTATGTTTTCTCATCACATCTACCAGTGTTAATGTTCCGGCGATATTGTTCTCATAATATTCCCAAGGCTTTGCAACAGATTCTCCTACTGCTTTCAGACCTGCGAAATGAATGCAGGAGTCAATCTCTTCTTTATCAAAAATTTCATTTAAAGCATCACGGTCCAGGATATCTGCTTTGTAGAATTTCACTGGTTTGCCTGTAATCCTGGATACTCTTTCCAGAGATTTCTCACTTGCATTACTTAAGTTATCCAGAACTACAACATCATATCCTGCGTTCTGCAATTCTACAACTGTATGGCTTCCAATGTAACCTGCTCCGCCTGTAACTAAAATTGCCATAATAATTCCTCCTAACCTGTCTTCCTGCTACAATACCTGTTTTTTGCAATTTCTGTTTTTTCTCTTTCAACAATACTTATATTAATTCACAGCATCAGAAATATCCTTGATAATTCTGAGTGTAATCTATAAAATTCTGCGATATCCTGTTTCACATCTGCAAAATTTACCTCTGTATTTTACAGCACCCTATATTCAGAACTGTAAAATACTGTTGCCTGACACATCATGTATTGTAGAAAATCCTGCGAAAATATGATTTCTCTCATATCCCCGCAGGATAATTCTATCCGAATCAGTTCATAAACACAAGTCTTTATGGACATGTACGTTTTTTTATACCTATTTATACTTATTTACAATCTCTTTCATCCGGGAAAGTTTTTCTTCCATGTCTTTCACCAGTTTAAACTGTGTTCTGCAACGATCCAGATTATGTCCCTCTCTGTGAATCTTGAAATAATGATCTCCTTCCAGATAGTCTGTGAGGAAACGCATTCCACATTCAAAGGTCATAAGAATTGCTCCCATGGGAAGCATATCCAGTTCTGTCTCAGTCAGCGCACCGCCGCAGCCTTCGATGAATCCCTTGACATAAACTTCATAAAGGTGAAGATCACAGGACACCTTCGTCAGGTCTTTCTCATCCTCAGCTCCGGTACTTGCGCCAAAGCGGATAGAATCACCGAAATCATTTACGGAAAGCCCCGGCATTACAGTATCAAGATCAATCACACAGATGGCTTTTCCCGTTGCATTATCGATCATAATATTATTCAGCTTGGTATCATTATGTGTAACACGTAACGGCAGTTTTCCCTGATCCTGCATATCGCACAGGACATGTGCCAGTTCTGTGCGGTCCAGCACAAACTGAATCTCTTTTTCCACATCTGCTGCTCTGTGACATACATCTTTCTCCACAGCAGTTTTAAACTTATCCAGTCTGTCCACCGTATTATGAAAATTTACGATGGTTTCATGAAGAGTTTCTGCCGGATAGTCCGCAAGCAGCCTCTGGAAATGCCCGAAAGCAACTGCACTCTGATAAAAGTCTTCCTCATCTTTTACCATATCATAGCATGTGGCATCTTCAATGAACAAATATACTCTCCAGTATTCCCCGTCTTCATCTACATAATAAGGAAGTCCATCCTTTGTCATCACAAGATTCAGAGTCTCTCTCTCCACATCTCCACCGTTTTCCTGGATCTTTTTCTTCAGCCAGGCGGTAACACCGCTGACATTCTCCATCAGTTCCACAGGTTTGGTAAAAATACTCCTGTTCATTTTCTGAAGAATATAATGTTTGCCTGTATCATAAGTCAGGCGGTAAGTGTCATTGATATGTCCACTTCCATAAGGAACACATTCTGTCAGATTATCTTCCAAAACAAATGCACTGGTAATATTCTTTATTTCCCGGTTAATTTCCACTCAATTATTCCTCCCATAATTTCTGTGGATACAGCCCTCCATCTTTTAAATTCTGAATGGCAGCTACTACCACAGGTTTATCTTCTTTGTAAGTTACGCCATACCATTTATCCATAGATTTCAGAACTTTTACAGTTGCTCTCTTCTCACCGAGAAGTTCATCTACTACAAATGGCAGGAAATATTCACATTTCAGCGGGTTTACTTTCAGATTCTCATCCAGGAATCTGGGGAATCTGTCTTTCAGCTCTTTCAGGATACTTGCGGAAAATCCCCACATATTCATGGATACTGTACTGCCTTCCGGAAGCATAGTCCATGTTTTTCCATCATCTTCTGTATAAGCTGTGCCGCCGTCATGCTTTTCGATATGGGTACGCTCGTTGATCTTAAGAAGATGTCTTTCTTCGTCTGTCACGCACACACCTCTTGCCACATGGCCATTCTCTGTCAAAGTATTTTCCAGTTTATAGCCGACCATCATATATCTGTAAGTATCCGCGGTATCTTCATTCTCTGTCAGGAAATCATACGCCATCTTAAATGCATGGCTTCCGTAATAATCATCTGCATTAATCACAACGAATGGTCCGTCGATTTCATTGATGCAGCTTAATACTGCATGTCCGGTTCCCCATGGTTTCACACGTCCTTCTGGTACTTCATAGCCTTCCGGAATATTGTGAAGATCCTGGAAAACATATGATACTTCTAACTGGTTACTGAGACGGTCACCGATGGCGCTTCTGAAGTCTGCTTCATTTTCTTTTTTGATAATAAATACTACTTTCCGAAATCCGGCCTGTACTGCATCATAAATGGAGAAATCCATAATGATGTGTCCCTCTTTGTCCACCGGATCGATCTGTTTCAGACCGCCGTAACGGCTTCCCATACCTGCTGCCATAACTACTAATACTGGTTTCTTCATGATTTTTTCCTCTTTTCTTTAAATGTTTTTCGTTACTCTCAGACTGCCTGGTAACTTTTTTACATTCATCTTATCATACTATGATTTTGAGGTCAAAACGTGTTACATAATACATTTCACAATCGCAAGAATTGTTATTGCCCTGCTATCCTCTATTATCATCCCTTAATACCACCAGTAACACCACCGATGATCTTCTCAGACAGGAAAATATACAAAATAAATGTCGGCAGGAATACAATGATCACCGCTGCAAACATTCCGGCCCAGTCACCTGTATATTTCATGGAGTTGATCATTCCATAAAGTCCGGGTGCAACAGGTTTCAGCTTATCCGAACTTGCGAAGATCAAGGACAGGAAATACTCGTTCCAGATATTAATAAAGTTAAAGATTGTCACTGTTACGATTCCTGACTGTGCCATTGGGAACATGATTTTCCAGAAAGTACGCATGGGAGGGCATCCATCGATTGCTGCCGCTTCCTCATAGGTTCTGGATATATTGCTGAAAAATGTAAGCAGGAAAATAGTCGTATAAGGTACGTTAATTCCCACATACAATATGATCAATACCGTTCTTCCTGCTGCCACATTATTCAGGATTCCCATACCGGAAATAATGCTGAAAAGGGGAAGAACAACCATGATCGCCGGAACACCCATGGCAGATACGAAGCTGGTCTGGATGAATTTATTTGCAATAAAATCAAATCTGGACAGTACATAAGCTGCAGGTGCGCACACCAGAATCAGAATTGTGCAGGAAATCACCGAATAGATCAGAGAGTTTCCGAAGAATCCTGCGACTCCGGCACCGTTCCATGCTTTTGCATAGTTTTCAAAATGTAATCCGGACTCAAACTTCAGAGCTTTTCCCTGGAAAATTTCTGCTGTTGTGGAAAAACTCGCCCCGAATACCCAGCCCAGAAGCGCAATGGTAAAGATTACCCAGAGCAGCAGGATGATGTATCCCGGCAGGAGTTTGACTTCTTTTTTCAGATTAAAGGGTCTGCGTGCCTCTTTTTCTTTTGCCATTTCTCATCCCTCCTTAGAATTCCAGATCATCATCTTTGATCACTTTGTTACAGATTGTAAATACAACGACTACGCAGACACTGAGCAGTACACCGATGGCAGCTCCCAGACCTGCATTTCGTTCTGTAACTGTATTACCGCCGCCGAAAATCTGCATGTACATATAAACATAAGGGGTAATTGTCTGTGTATCTGCAGTTACTGTGGAGAAAAGCTGTGACCATACAAAAAAACCTACACTGCTTACAGACCACATGGTAATGTTGGTCTTAAATACTCCCTTTAACAATGGAAGTGTCATATAGCGGAACTGCGCAGGTTTTGTCGCTCCGTCAATGGTTGCCGCCTCATAATATTCAGGGCTGATACGCTCAATACCGCTGAGCCAGATCAGCATATGGTATCCAACCATTCCGAAACAATATGCAAACAACAGTGCCCAGAATTTATGGTCATTATCCAGGAACTGGATCTTTGCCAGATTGTCCAGATGTAATGCCGTAAAAAGATCTTTCAGCAGACCATATCTTGGACTGTATACATACTGCAGCCACATAGTTGCAAGTGCTACTGCACTGACGATATTTGGCATATAAATGATCGCGCGGAAAAATTTCTTTCCTCTGATTCCGCTGGTAAGGATAACTGCAAATAAAAGAGACAGACTCATTACCACCAGACCGCCGATCAGCCAGATACGAAACAGGTTAAAAAATGAAGTCTTAAATAAGCTGGTACTCATCAGCTTTGTATAGTTTCCGAACCCTACAAATTTCCATAAATCCATGGAATCTGTAACTCCGTCAATCTTGAAAAAGCTCATGATCACTGTTCTGATAATCGGATAAAGAAAGATTCCCAGAAACAGCAGAACTGCCGGAGTCAGAAATACAACAATCATCGTTTTATTTTTCTTCAAACAAATACCTCCTCTGTAAGTAATACCATATCTACGGATTGCTACGCTTCGCTCCCGCAATCCTCCAGCCATTCGGAATCCGCTGATTTACTTCGTAAATCACTACTTCCTCATGTCTGTCGGTTTCAAAAAGACAGATGGTGGCAGCGTAGATACGATGCCACCATCTCTATAAATTCTTTATTTATTTCGCTGCGTCCTGCATAGTGGAAACAAATTCATCTGCTGTAATGGAACCTGCCATTAATTTGATGAAGTTTTCTTTGATAACCGGAGTCATATCTACGTTAGATTCTACGCCGCATGCCCATGTGAAACGGTTTGTGCTCTGCTCGATCACAGGTTTTGCACACTCAACCATTGCCGGCCATTCTGTGTTTGTTGTATCAGCCGGAATACCTACAGTTTCATCTGCAAGTTTCTGGTCGTATTCACCTTTTGTAATGAATGTGATCAGATCAAATGCTTCTTTTGCAAGCTTTGTATCTTTGTTGACACCAAATACCTGTGCGCCGAAATTGTTTGTTTCGATTCCGTTTGCTCCGTCTGTAAGTGCCGGATATGCGAAGCATCCCCAGTGGAAGTCAGGGCCTGCCATCTCTTTTACTTCGTTTGGTAACCAGGAGCCATTCAGATACATTGCAGCTGTTCCAAGTGCAAGCTCTGTGTTCTGACCTGCAGGCCATACGTTGGAACCAACCATCTCTGAATAATATCCGTTAGATGCAAGTTCTTCGATATCCTGTGCCATCTGAAGAACTGCAGGATCATCCCATTTACCTTCAGTTACGATCTCTTTTACTTTATCTTCGCCAACCAGTCTTGCAAGATGATATCCGATCACACATGTTGCATAGGCATCATCCATAGTCATTGGTGTGATTCCTGCATCTTTTAATTTCTGGCATACATCTTTGAATTCATCCCATGTCTTCGGTTCTTCTGTAATTCCTGCCTGCTCAAACAGATCTTTGTTATAGAAGAAAGCAAATACGTTTGGCTGATATGGAATTGTTTTTAATGTGCCGCCACCAGCATCACGGCATGCTGCCATCAGACCTGCATTTGCAGTTGCTTCATAGTCATTGTCTTTCGCAAGGTCTTCCAGATCCAAAAGATATTTACCGTACATTCCGTTTACACGGTCAATATCTTCGTCAAAAATATCAATCTGTGTGCCGCCGTCCAGTGCAGGCTGAAGTGCTTCACGGTTTCCGGTACGTCCCTTAAACTGAAGGTCTACCTTAACTCCTGTCTGCTCTGTATAAGCGTCAACTGCTTCCTGAATTACCTGACCCTGTGGCTCTGTAGCTTCCCACATTGACCAGTAAACTAATGTGTCATCAGCTGCCTGAACAGTGAAAGCCGGTGCTGCAAGTGAACCAACCATAACCGCACATAATGTTGCACTAAGCATCTTTTTCTTCATACCCATAACCTTTTTCCTCCTTTGTCGGTTTTGACATTTTGTCTTCTTCTTTTTTCTCTCTTTTCGCTCTTTTGTTGATTTTCAACAATTATTTCTTTTGGTAGTTCTTATTTTATCATTTTTGCACAAATAGTATTTGCACAAACGTCCATTTCTTTTGTACAAAAATTCATTTTCAACTGGTTTTTCATCTGTTTTTGTTGTATACTTATACACAACAACCATATTGCAGATTTCTGACAGCAAGAGGGAGGTGTCAGTAATGGCTTTTGAGAGTATGTATCTGGAAGAAGATATTCATATTGACCGAATTTATACAATCCACTATTTTGAATACAAAAGTGATTTTCACTTTGCAGGAGAACGCCATAATTTCTGGGAATTTCAATGTGTAGATAAGGGAAAGGCGGAAATAGAAACAGATAACGGTATCTACCATCTGACAAGTGGGCAGCTCATCTTTCACAGACCAAATGAATTTCATAACCTTATTGCCATAGGAAATACCGCTCCTAATATTGTGGTAGTTTCTTTTGAATGCGATTCTCCATGTATGAAATTCTTTGAGAAAAAATTGCTGAAACTTTCTGATTCTGAAAGAAATCTCATGGGAATGCTGATCGCTGAGGCCCGCCGCTGTATCAAAACCCCTCTGGATGACCCTTATACAGAAAAGATGGAAAAGAAAGAAGATTTTTTGTTTGGTTCTCAGCAGCTGATCCGAATTTATCTTGAACAGATGCTGATCTATATGATCCGGAGAAATTCTTCTCCTCCCATGACTGTACCTGTCAGCCAATTTGTGAATCTGAAAAATAATTCCGCTGTCTATAAACGTGTCATTGCTTATATGGAGGACCACATCCGGGAAAATATTACACTCTACGATCTGTGCCATGACAATATGATCGGACGCTCCCAGCTTCAGAAAATATTTCAGGAACAACATCAGTGCGGCGCCATGGATTTCTTTTCCCGTTTAAAGATTGCCTATGCCAGACAGCTGATCCGCGAGAACCAGATGAACTTCACACAGATTTCGGAATTTCTGGGATACTCTTCCATCCATTACTTTTCCAGACAGTTTAAAAAAATTTCCGGAATGACACCTACAGAATATATCACATCAATAAAGGCGCTCTCAGAACGAGAGCGCCAGTAATACCAGACCAGTATTTTCATAATATCGAACAGCCTTTTTCTTATTTCATACTGCTGAGATTCTCTATAAATTCATCCGATGTTTCTTCTAATCTTGTAAGCTTCAGAAGTTCACTTTGTATCTGTTCTTTATAATCCGTATCTGCCTCCAGACCTGCAGCCCACATGTACGGCTTGGACATTTCTTCCACATATGGAACTGCATCTTCCAGCATCTGCGGCCACTGAGTATTGTCCACATCTGCCGGAATAGAATTTACTGCTTCTGTCATTTTCATATCTGTCTCACCGGTACAGATAGAATATGCAAAATCAAAGGCTTCCTGCTTCATCTGAGAGTCTTTTGTCACACCAAATCCCTGTGCGCCTATCATAACCCCTTCGGTACCATCTGCTCCATTCTTCACAGCTGGCCAGGGGAAAAATCCCCATGAATCATCAGTACCGGTGGCCTCTGTCACCTCATTTGGAACCCAGGAACCCTGAACCACCATGATTGCCTCTCCATCACCAACCTCATTCTGTCCATCCGGATGCTGCGCCGGTGCAATCTCACTCATATATCCGGCAAAAAACAGTGTTCGGATATCTGCGGCAGCCTGCTTTGCCTCAGGTATCTGCAACCAGGTGCAGTTACGGATCAACTGCTGCACTTTCTCCTGTCCAAGATATCTGACAAGCTGATATCCATAAAGTAGATTTACGTATTCTTCATCACAGGTCATTGCACTTAAACCACTGTCACTGTTTTTGATCTTGCGACATACTCTGATCAGTTTCTCCCATGTATCGGGAATATCCTGTTCTGTAAGCCCCGCCTCTTCCCACAAGTCTTTATTGTACCACACGCCTGCAATATATGGCTGATAAGGCATAGCAAGAAGTTCTCCATTTCCCCAGCCCTCTACCTGTTCCAGCAGTACCGGCATAATGTGGTTCTCATAGTCTACGGTATCTGCCATTTCTTCTAATTCTGCCAGATACTCTTTATGTTCCTGTGCCATTCTCTGATAATCGTCATCAAAAAGATCTATCTGCTCTCCGGCATCCAGTGCAGGACCTATCAGCGACTGGATTCCTCTGCCTTTCCACTGAATCTCTACAGAAATACCTGTAGCTTCTTCATAAGCCTGGGCTGCTTCTTTTATCACATCTGCCTGTGGTTCATCTTCTTCCCACATAGACCAGTATACAATACTCTGTTCCGGGATTTCTGTGATCTCATCTGACGCTGATACAGTAGTTGCTCCTGCTGTAAACAGCATTGACAAACAACTCATACCCACTGCAATGCTTCTCCATTTTTCCATACTGAAAATACCCTCCATTGTACCTGCTTTTACATGGATAACTGTCTGATTTTATTTTCTCCAATAATCACTTGTCTGTCAATCCCCAAAATTTATACATTTCTAACAACCATGTCGAATACTGTTCACCCTCTTTTCAACACCAGACAAAATCATCCGTTTCACTACGCAGGCTCTAGAGTGTGTTTGAAAAAGGCTCTACAACGAATATCTGCTCCGCAGGAGACTTACTTAGTTTGATCAAACAGGATTTCCATCTTCGTTCCCTTACCCGGCTCACTGTCCAGAAGAATCTTCGCATGATGCAAAACCGCGCCGTGTTTTACAATAGAAAGCCCCAGGCCTGTACCTCCGGTTTCACGTGAATGACTCTTGTCCACTCTGTAAAAACGCTCGAAGATTCTCTGCTGTTCGCTTTCCGGAATACCTATTCCGTTATCTTCCACACGAAAGTACGGTTTCCCATTAAGTTTTCCCACAAAAACCTTTACGTCTCCACCATCCTGAGTATAGCGAATGGCATTATCTGTAATATTGTAGAACATTTCATATAGTACATGGCGTACTCCCTGCATCTGTGCAGATTCGCCTGTATATTCCAGATTAATCTTTTTCTTTGCTGCCCTGTTCTGCAGATTGTTTATCACATCTTCCCCAAGTTCTCCGATATCAACCTGTTCAAACATAGTTTCTCCGTTCTTCTCATCCAGTCTGGAAAGCTGAATAATATCTGCAACCAGATTGGATAAACGCTCGGACTCATGAAAAATCCTGCCGGAAAAATCCTGTATCTTGTCCGGCGGTACCATTCCATTCATCATAAGCTCAGCATATCCGGAAATGGACATTAACGGCGTTTTTAATTCATGAGAAACATTTGCGGTAAATTCTTTTCTTGCACTCTCTGCGTTCTTCAGATCTTCCATTTGTTTCTTGATCTGCCGGTTCTGCTGATCCAGCCGAAACAGTAACGGCCTCAGTTCTTCATAACAGACATTGTCCAGCGGCTTTTCCAGATTAATCTGATTAATCGGTTCGATGAGCTTTTGTGTCTGGTTCTGTACCAGAAAAAACTCGATCACAAAGATCACACATACCAGTCCTCCAAGCAGTAGAAAACTGGATAACATAGTCATCAAAAGACTGTCTGTGGTCCTGGCCACACGAAGAACCTGATCATCTTTTAATTTTATCGCATAATAGAAAGTCTGTTTTGACAGGGTATCAGAATATCTGACCATTTCACCGAATCCCTTTTTCTCAGCTTCAATAAACTCTGGTCTGTTGCTGTGGTTTTCCATTTCAGAAGGATTCTCAATGCTGTCAAACAACACATCACCATCTTTTCCCAGAAGAGTGATGCGGCTGCTGGTGGCATCCCCTATCTTATCTGTAAGAAAGTCCCTTCCGTCTTCTTCCAGTCCTGTTTTAATGTATGCAGCTTCGTCTCTGACACCTTGTTTCATATAAATATCATATCTGTTATACATGACAGTTCCTGCTGCCAGGAATGTAAGTATTACGGATAAGATAATAAGTAAACTGGTGTGACTGAATATTTTATGCTTCATTTTTCCACTCCTGTTTTTCGTCTGTTTCATCTGTTATGCACCGATCCTGTATCCCACACCCCGGATCGTTTCGATCAGATTTCCTGCCTCGCCAAGTTTCTGGCGCAGGGTTCTCACATGGACATCCACAGTTCTGGTTTCACCGTCAAAATCATATCCCCATACATGACAAAGAATCTGATTTCTTGTCATAACAAGTCCTTTATTTTCCAGCAGATACTGAAGAAGTTCAAATTCTTTTCGGGTAAGATCGATCTTTTCTTCCCGGTAACGCACCTCATGACGTCCTACATTCAGATAAAGCTCGTCGTAATGCAGTTCCCTGTCTTCATTCTGACGGGTACTTCGTCTGAGAACTGCTTTTACTCTGGCAACAAATTCCATCATACCGAAAGGCTTGGTAATGTAATCATCGGCTCCGCCTTCCAAACCTTTTACTTTGTCAAATTCCGCTTCTTTTGCAGTAACCATAATCACCGGCACATCCTTTACAGATGGCATACTTTTCAGCTGTTCCAGAATGGTATAGCCATCATCTCCCGGAAGCATGATATCCAGCAGGATCAGCTCCGGTATCTCTTCTTTCAGTGCTTTCATCAGTTCATTGCCATTACCAAACCCCCTGGCTTTAAATCCTGTTGTTTCCAGTGTATAAATAAGAAGCTCCCTGATATTCCGCTCATCTTCTACACAATAGATCATTCTGCTTTGCCTCCCCTTTATTTATCACCTGCTTTGTCGTCACAAGTGTATTTCTTTTTTCAGTATACTTATTTTTTTATCCCTGTACAAGTAGATATCCGGCATCTGCTTCATTTCTTTAAAGCAAAAATCCGGCCATTTTCTCTGAAATATCTCTCAGATACTTCAGAGTGCCCGGATTTCCTGATCATGCAAATAACATCATCCGTTACTGTTCATTTCGTTCTCAGTAACGTTGCCAAAATTCATTCCAAATTGCCTGCGGCAATGGAATTTTGGCTTGTATGTCTCGGGATTTTGGCATATTCATGCCAAAACACCTCGCTGGATAATGGCATGTGTACAGTAACCATCATCCATCTGTTTATTTTTATGAAAGCTGATATTTGATTCGTGCGTCTTCCAGTTCATGATAAAATGTTTCGTCCGGATGGCTCTTGACAATATTCAGATGACTGTGAGTATCATACAGATCTTCATTCACCTGCGTCACACAGACTCCAATATTGGAACAATGGTCTGCCACACGTTCCAGACAGGTTGTAATGTCTGAAAGGATAAATCCCATCTCTATTGTACATTCACCGTTTCTCAGTCTCTGTACATGACGACGTTTCACTTCTTTGGAAAGTTCATCAATCACTTCTTCCAGCGGTTCAATTTTCTCCGCAAGTTTCATATCCTGTTTGTCAAAAACTTCATATGCCGTATTTACGATATCTTCTACTGCCTGTCCCAGCACTTCCAGATCTTTCTTTGCATTTTCGGAAAACTTCAGTCCTTTTTCATAAAGCTCCTGTGCTGATTCCATAATATTTACAGCATGGTCAGAAATACGTTCAAAATCCCCGATACAGTGAAGCATAATGGAAAGGCTGTGACTGTCTGCTTCTGAAATATCTTTGTGGCTCAGCTTCACCAGATAAGTTCCCAGTTCATCTTCATAGCGATCAACCTTGGATTCCATGTTTTCCACACGTTCTACGCCTTCTTCACTGTATTTGTCCACCAGACTCAGCGCTGTAAACAGTGCATTGTGGGATTCTTCTGCCATTTTTCTTGCTGCATTGCGGCTCTGCTCCACTGCAAATGCCGGTTTCTCCAGGAAACGTGGTTCCAGAATCATAAATTCTCTGTCCTCTGCCGAAACAGCAACGTCCTCTTTTTTATCCCGAATCGTAAGACAGGCAAGTTTCTCCAGTCCCTTTGCAAAAGGAAGAAGAATAATCGTTGCAGTAACATTAAATACACTGTGGATAATAGCAATTCCTGCCGGTGTTGCTGCCTGATGGAAGAAAGAAAATCCAACAACGGCATTTATAAGATAGAAAACAGTCATAAAGATAACTGTACCGATCAGGTTGAAATACAGATGTACTGCTGCTGCACGTTTTGCATTCTTCTTGGCTCCGATTGCAGAAAGAATCGCAGTAATACAGGTTCCGATGTTCTGTCCCATAATGATTGGGATTGCTGCACTGAACGGTACTGCACCTGTAAGACACAGGGCCTGCAGAATACCTACGGATGCAGAAGAGGACTGGATCACTGCAGTAAGAAGGGCACCTGCTACAACGCCTAACAACGGATTTGAGAATTTAAGTAACAGATTTGTAAATTCCGGTACTTCTGCAAGGGGTTTTACAGCAGAACTCATCATATCCATACCGTACATCAGGATTGCAAAACCAATAAAAATTGTTCCGATATCTTTCTTCTTTGAATCATTGATAAACAGAATGAAAATCACACCAACGATCGCAAGCACAGGGGAAAATGATGTTGGTTTAAACATCTGAATGATAAAATTGTCACTCTGTATTCCTGTCAGACTTAAGATCCAGGAAGTGATCGTGGTACCGATATTGGCACCCATGATCACTCCTACTGCCTGTGATAATTTCATGATCCCTGAATTTACAAAACCTACTACCATAACAGTCGTAGCTGAAGATGACTGGATCACTGCTGTTACTCCTGCTCCCAAAAGTACTGCTTTTATCGGATTTGAAGTAAGATTTTCAAGAATCTTCTCCAGCTTTCCGCCGGAAACCTTCGCAAGACCATCTCCCATTGCATTCATACCATACAAAAATAATGCAAGGCCTCCGATCAATGTTAATATACTGAATAAATCCATGATTATTCTCCTTTTCCCTTTTCATAAGTATACGGTTATTTACTTTCTGCCATCTGCTGGCAGTCTCAGACATGTGCAGGTATATATATGTTTTTTGTGATACATATCCCTGACTTGTTTCTCATCATAACCATACTTTGTAAAATCATCCCCATGAGAATGTTAAATCCATGTAAAATTTCCAGTCATCCTATTCATTCTATGCAAAGTTCCCATAAATCCATCCGCATTGTTAAGATAAAAATAAAAAGAACCATTGCAAGAGATATGACACTAACCGGTATTCATCTCTTACAATAGTTCTTTTATCAATCTGGATTCTGTATTTCGACAGTATTATTATCAGAATCCGCGGATTTCTTCATCTTCGGAACCGGTCTTATCAATAGAACGGATTTCCAGGAAGTAACTGTAATTATCATTTACCTTTACTTCCACTCTGTCTCCAACCTTATGACCTTTTAATGCCATACCAATGGGAGATTCAATGCTGATGCGGTTTTCCATGGAGTTTCCTCTTATGGAAGTTACCAGTTTATATTTCTCAATCTCATCGTCTTCCTCGAAATATACCTCTACAATATCGTCCATTCCAACTTCATCGTCTTTGGAATCATCAGAAACAATGGTCGCTGTTTTCAGCATATTCTCAAGATAACGGATACGGCTTTCATTCTGATTCTTATGCTTCTTAGCCGCATAATACTCAAAATTCTCACTCAGATCCCCCTGGGCTCTGGCTTCCTTTACAGCTTCTATTGCCTCTTTTCGTACAACCAGCTTGCGGTGGTCGATCTCCTGCTGAATTTTCTCAACATCCTTCTGTGTAAGCTTTTCTCTCATGACTGCATCTCCCTTTTACTGTTTTTCAAGTCGTTTCTCTTTCATATATTGTGCCATCTCATCAGAAATATTGTCAATCAGATAATTCTTACTGCTCTGACGTTTCTCATGCCATTGCTGGCGGATCTGATTTTCTGTAGCTTTTATTTCATCCCGAAGACCTCTGGCAGACATACGGTGGGCACCCTGTCCCATGATGATGATCTGCTCCAGTCCATCGGATGTTGCTACCGTTACCTGATTTTCCCGGCCAATCTTATGAACCGTTTTCTCAATGTATTGATCCGCTGTCTCAGCTTCTTTGGTGTAGACTACATGGATGTTATGATAAGTGATCACTTCCTCTGCATGGCCTTCTATCTTATAAGCGTCAAATACAAGAATTAACGTACATTTCTTAAAGCCCTGATAGTTGCTCAGGATATCCATCAGTTTTGTCTGGGCTGCATGGAGATTTGCATCTGCCAGTTCTTTTAAATCTTCCCAGGCATAGATGATGTTGTAACCATCTACAAGGAGATATTCTTTTTCTTTCTTCTTAGCAGAAGAACTGTTGCGGTAATAGCTTCCGCTGTCGGATTTTGAAGAAAATGTTCTCTTAAACTGTGGTTCTTTGTAACGCTTGACTGGCCCGAATGTGCGCTCAAAAATAGCTTTCAGTTCTTCCTCATCCTCATAGCTTCCTACGCCGGCATTCCTGGGTGGACGATAACCCGAATCTGTCTGATTGTTACTATTCCTGTTTCCTGCTATACTTTCTTCACTATCCGGTATGGTACTTCCCAGCTCAGACTCGTCAACCCCTTCTAAGTGCATATAATCCTCTACTTCATACCATGGCACCACAAATCCTGCTCCATGAGCACAGAATACAGAACCTGTGGGATTGTCCATGTCACGTTCGGAATCATATCCAATCTCCGCTACAATCTCATCCTGATTCTGACATGGTGCATAGCCCTTCAATGAACAGAATAATCTGCCACGTCCCTTTGTATAGGAGGTTACCTGTGTCTGATAATCTCGCATCATTGATACAGGTGCACTGCCTTTCAGAACCATCATATCATCCTCATCTGCTTCCGGCTGCTGGAAAGTTCCATTCATTTTCTGAATGTCAGTCATAGCACGCCCGATCATATCTCCCGGAATCTCAAGTCTGAACTCATAATATGGCTCAAGCAGAACGCTCTTTGCTTTCTTTAATCCCTGACGCACAGCCCTGTACGTCGCCTGCCGGAAATCGCCTCCCTCTGTGTGCTTCAGATGGGCGCGTCCTGTAATCAGTGTGATCTGCATATCTGTGATGGGAGAACCGGTTAATACTCCCGGGTGCTCCCTTTCTTCCAGATGAGTCAGAATCAGACGCTGCCAGTTACGGTCCAGCACATCCTCACTGCATGCAGTAAAAAACTGCAGACCGCTTCCCGGTTCTCCCGGTTCCAGAAGCAAGTGTACTTCTGCATAATGACGCAGCGGCTCAAAATGACCTACACCTTCTACCGGCTCTGAAATCGTTTCTTTATATACGATATTTCCTGTTCCAAACTCTACTGCTACATGGAAACGCTCCCAGATCAGATGTTTTAATATCTCAATCTGAACCTCACCCATCAGCATGGCATGGATTTCTCCAAGCTGTTCATTCCATACAATATGAAGCTCCGGTTCCTCCTCTTCCAGCTCTTTGAGTTTCTTAAGCATCTGGTGAACATCACAGTCCTCGGGAAGCAGAATTCTGTAGTTAAGAACAGGTTCCAGAACCGGCATCTCAGATTCCTGCTCTATTCCAAGTCCCTGTCCGGGATATGTCTGGGAAAGACCTGTCACTGCACAGACAGTTCCTGCCGGTGCTTCTTTTGCAAGCTCAAATTTCGATCCGGAATAGATTCTGATCTGATCAGCTTTCTCTGTCTCTGTGAGAAGTTCTTTTACTTTCAGAGTTCCACCAGTGATTTTCATGTAGCTTAAGCGATTTCCCTGATCATCTCTGGCAATCTTAAATACTTTTGCCCCAAATTCGGACGGATACTCTGGTGTAAGGCAATACTTTTCCAGACCATGCAGGAATTCTTCCACACCCGTCATCTTCAAGGCAGAGCCGAAGAAGCAGGGGAAAAGCTTCCGGTCTTTGATTACTTTTTGGATGTCTTCCGTGGAAATTTCTTCTGTTTCTAAGTATTTCTCCAGCAGTTCTTCATCACAAACAGAGACTTCTTCCATGAATTGTGCATGTAATTCTTTTATCTCACCTTCTGCCAATGTTTCATCAGATGCCTTCTCCCATGTAAAGTCCACACAGTTGTCATTTAATCTCTTTTTTAACTCTGCAAGAAGTTTCTCTTTATCTGTTCCTTCCTGATCCATTTTATTGATAAAAAGAAATGTTGGAATCTGATATCTTGTCAGAAGCCTCCATAATGTCATGGTATGTCCCTGCACACCATCTGCTCCATTAATCACAAGGATCGCATAGTCCAGAACCTGTAACGTTCTCTCCATTTCCGCGGAGAAATCCACATGCCCCGGCGTATCCAGCAAAGTTATCCCCCTGTTCCCCAGTTCAAACTCTGCCTGTTTGGAAAAGATTGTAATTCCACGTTCTCTCTCAAGGTTATACGTGTCCAGATACGCATCTTTATGATCCACACGCCCCAGCTTACGAATCTTTCCCGTTAAATATAAAATCCCCTCCGACAACGTAGTCTTACCAGCATCTACGTGCGCAAGGATACCAACAACCAGTTTCTCCATTGTAGTTAAAAACTCCTTTTTCTTTATGAGTCGCTGTCTCTTTCATAAATAACTTTTAAATAAAATTCCCCTGTTAAAATACAATTTTAACACAATGATAAAGAGAAATCCATTGTAGTTCTGCCTTTAAATACAAAAAGAGCCTGCAACCGTCATAAATGCAGGCCCTTTCTAATCATTTTATTCTATTCTTTATGCGTCCCTCTTATAACTTTAATTCCACGTTCTTCTAACATCTCACAGATCTGTGTCATCCTCGGACATTCATGTTTCCCATCTGAAAGGCGACAGACGCCTACATGAATAATGTTGATCTTCTCATTAACCAGTTTGTCTATCTTTTCCAGAATTCCCTTGTCCTCTGCAGGTTCTGTTGGATTTACGTTTTTGCATCCGTTGCAGGTCATAAGTGCTGCCAGGTAAGTGTCCTCAGGATAATCCTGAAAGAAATCAGTTCTGTTCTGAAAGGCTGACAGGCAACCTACTCTGGCACATACCGCGTTAGAGTGAAGACATGTTAAAATCCCAATCTTGTTCACCTTTTTCCTCACAAAAACAAAATATGCATTTTCCCAAGACTATCATATACAACTTCCGCTTCTACCTTATAAATTCTGCGGATCAGTTCGGGAGTGAGTACTTCCTGTGGAGTTCCATAGCTTTCCAGTACACCATCTTTCAATACATAAATCTTATCGCAGTACGCCGCAGCAATATTCAGGTCATGAATAGCAGAAATAACTGTCACATTCAGTTTCTTTACCAGTTCCATCAGCATGATCTGATGTGTGATGTCCAGATGGTTCGTCGGCTCGTCAAGGATCAAGGCAGGTGTCTGCTGTGCCAGTGCCCTTGCCAGAATTACTCTCTGCTGTTCTCCACCTGAAAGAGTCGAGAATGTGCGGTCTGCAAACGTCTCCATCTGCACTGTTTTCAATGCTTCATCCACAATCTGATAATCTTTCGCATTATCCCGTTCCAGAGTTTTTTTATGAGGTGCTCGTCCCATAAGAACAACCTCTCGCACTGTGAAATCAAAATTGTAGTAATTATGCTGTGCCACAACCGCCATTTTCCTTGCAGAACTCTTGACACTCATAGAATGAAGTTCCTCTCCATCCAGATAAACAGCACCTGCATCTGGCTTCAGAATACGGTAGATACATTTTAACAACGTCGACTTTCCGCTTCCATTTGGCCCGATGATTCCTACCAGTTCTTTGTCCTGTGACTCTATGGAAATGCCTTTTAATATCTGTCGGGCGTGAAATCCAACCTGAATATCTTTTGTAGTGATCTTCATTACTTGCTACCTCCAAATCCATAGGATTTCCGCACAAGCAGATAAATAAAGCATGGAGCACCGATAATTGATACCAGCACACCAATCGGCATCTCAGAATTCTTCAGGATCACACGACATGCCACATCACACCAGATCAGAAAAGACGCGCCAAGAAGTGCGCTCAGTGGAAGTAATCTTCTGTGGTCAGTTCCAAACAGAATCCTGACTACATGAGGAATCACAAGTCCTACAAATCCGATCACGCCAGCACAATATACGGCAAATCCAATCATTACAGAAGCAACAATCAGGTAAAATGTTCTCAATCTGTGTAAATCTGTTCCAAGTGTGATAGAAACTTCATCTCCCAAAAGCATCAGATTCAGATTTCGATACTGTGTCCAGAAGATGACCACACATATCAGAGTAACCGGAAGCATCACACCTACTCTGGCCCAGCTTGCCCCTGCAAGACTTCCCATGCTCCATTTCATAACTTCCGTAGCTGCATTTTTGTCATTTGTAATGTAAATAACAAAATTTGAAAAAGCAGAGCATACCGCACTGACCGCCATTCCGGCAAGGATCAGCTTAGCTGATGTTGCCTTTCCTCCCATATTTGCAATAGCAATAACTGCAAAGGAGGTGATCATCGCGCCAATAAAAGCAGTAACTCCGACAGAGTTCCCGCCAAGAAAGCTTCCGATTCCGAGCATGATTGCCAGCGTTGCACCAAGGGATGCACCAGATGAAATACCCAGTACATAAGGATCTGCCAGCGGGTTCTGCACGATTGCCTGCATTACTACGCCACATACAGAAAGAGCCATTCCAACTGCCAGAGCCAACAGGACTCTGGGCAGTCGGATCAGCCATACAACATCGTGAATTGCACCTTCTGCATAGGCAGACAGACTTTTTATATGAAATAATTTATAAACAATGACACTGTACACATCCTTCAGCGACAGATCAGCATTACCAAAAGTAATCGCCGCAAGTATGGAAAAAATAAGAAATCCTGCAAGTCCGATGAGGACTGCCACATACATGGATGTTCTGAGCACACTGCCTTTTTTTGTCTGTGAAACCTGTTCTTTCACTGTATTTTCCTCAATCAGTCAAGATTAACGTCCGGGTATAATCCTTTTGCAAATGTTTCGATTCCATCCTGTGTACGTGTTGCACTTGCATACATCTCGCTGAGCATGATCGGATAAACACGACCGTTCTTTACAGCGTCAAGACTCTGAAGTGCTTCGTCATCCTGAATAACTGCAAGCTGGTCATTCTTAACTGTTTCCGGATCATCTCCTGCATATGGCATATATACTACGAAAATTACGTCAGGATTTGCTGCAATAATATCTTCTTTTCCAACTGTAGAAGCATCCGGGTTTGCCAGAGTCGCACCTAACTGTGTTACCATATCTCCACCAAGGCTCTTTGCACCATAGTTTGTGATATCTTCTCCAAGAGGTTCCAAAACCATTACGCTTGGTTTCTCTTCTACATCTGCTGTTGCTGTAAGAGTTTTATCGATCACTGCCTTTGCATCATCTACGATTGCCTGTGCTTTGTCCTGTACATCAAAAATCTTTCCAAGGTTTAAAATATCTGTAAATTCATTTTCCAGAGTTCTGTCTCCGTCAGGGCGTGTGTTTGTGTTGTAATAGGTGTTGCAGCCTTTGTCGATCCAGTCTGTTACATTTCCGAGGTTTTTATCAGAGAACAGGGAACTCCAGGATAAGATCATGTCTGGCTCCAACATCGTTACAGTCTCAAGGGATGGGGTAAATTCATCAAGATAATTTGTTTTAGAGAATGCTTCTTTGAGATCATCCGGAACTTCATTATCAAGACCCGCTGTAGCTACAAGGCGGTCTTCCAGTCCAAGTTTCAGCATAGTTTCAATGCTTCCCTGATATACAGCAAGAACTTTCTCCGGTGCCTTTTCATAGGTTGTTTCAATTTCATTTCCATCATAATCATAGGTTGTGATGGTCAGAGGATATTCTGTCTTTGTACCTTCTGCGTCTGCTGTTTTATCTGCATCTGCTGAATCCTGTGCGTCTGCATCTGCATCTGCTGCCGGCTGGTTGTCCTCTTTGATCGTCTCAGAGTCTGCTCTCTCTGCTGCAAAAGCTGCCGGAGCTGCGGAAACTGCCATAGCTGCTGCCATCATAATTGCCATAATTCTTGTAGATAAATACCTGTTTTTCATTTGACTTCCTCTCTTTTCGTATATGTCGTTTACTTGTTCGTGTAACCGAAAAGATGGGACTTCTGAAAAAGTAAAATAGAAGTGATAAAAATAACGGATACTTTTTACGGAAGCTCCTTCTTTACACTGTCAGGCAGGTTTCCTGACTCACAGATCACAGAAAGTTTCCACAAAATAAAAACTGATACAACATCCATGCTTCAGCAGTTCATGAATGTTGTATCAGAAATATTTCCAGATACTCTCTGGCAGCCGGATTCCGCCTTCTCACATATTTATGCAATGACATATTACAATCCCGCTTTTTTTCTGTATACAGTGGCCGCAACCGTTCAGGCATTTCACCTGATTCCCTCTCACATTACCATACACAAAATCTGCATATGATAATGTTCACTTAACAGCTTATTCAATTACGCTGATACAATTTTAGCACACTGCTTTTATAATTACAACCATATTCGAGACACATCAGAATTCTTTCTTCTCCATAAGCCGGACACCAATCCAAAAAGACCCCATATATACAATTACTGTAAATAATACAACTCCGGCCAATACCATTCCCCAGTTCAGTCCATTCAGCCATGCATCGACTGCGTCTGCTGAAAGTCCCATTGTTTTTATCAGACTATAAACTACGGCAATTATAATAGCCCACATGACCATTGCAATATAACGTCCTTTTTCTGCTCCAAAATGTATTACAAGCGGGAGCGATACTGACAACATAAGAAGCGCCAGTGGAATGTATATCAGAGTGCCAATAATTTTCTCACTCAGGCACCCCTGAAGCTCTGCCACACCTTTACAGATCACTCCCGTTATTGCTTCAATTCCCCACGCTGCAGCCGTAAGCCCTGCTCCCAGCAGATATTTCTCCGCCACGTACTGTTTTCTGGTAACCGGCAAGGTCATAAGAAATGCAAGACCATTATCAAACTCATCATAACTTATAGTCGTAATGGCAAAAATTGCTGTGACAATCGTAAAATATCCTATAGCAAAACTGACGCTCCCGCTTCCTGCCAGATTCAGGATGACTCCCATTACAATAACCAGGATAAAAGACTGTTTCTGCTGTTTCATCAGTTCTATATCCTTTACAAATAATCCCTTCATACCTGTTCCTCCATCATCACTACCAGATCATCAATCTTTCCATTCTCAATTACAACATCCGGATAATTTTCCATATAAAATTGTTTCTGGTTTGTCAGACACCTGTATCCATAAGCTTCTTTCCGGATCTTAATAAGGTATTGCTGATCCAGTTTTTCGTACTCTTCTTCTGCAACTTTAAGAACTGCATAATCTGACAGCAGTACATCTGTATCCTCATGAAGGATAATTTTTCCGGCATGGATCATATAAAAATCGTCACAAAGACTCTCCAGATCTGATGAAATATGTGAACTGATCAGAATAGAACTGCTTTCATTTTCTTCCATATATTCTCTCAGCATGTTCAGCACTTCATCCCTGGCTATCACATCCAGACCAACTGTGGGCTCATCCAGAATCAGCAGTTCTGCCTTATGGCTTAATGCTACCAGTACTTTAAACTTTGCTTTCATACCAGTGGAAAATTCTTTGATTTTCTTGTCTGTGGGCAGATTGAATCTTCTGCACTGCTGCAGGAATTTCTCTCTGTCAAAATCCGGATATATGCTTTTCATAATATTGGCCACGCCCGCTGCTGTCAGATACATACTGAAGCCTGAATCTGCAAAAACAACTCCCAGTTTCTGCTTATCCTCCGGCTTAAGCTCTTCTGCCTTTTTCCCAAAGACCTCTATCTCTCCGCCATCCGGATGAATCAGGCCAAGCAAAGCCTTAAATGTGGTGGATTTTCCGGAACCATTTCTTCCAATAAGTCCTGTAATCATCCCAGGCTGTACTTCCATAGAACAGTCCAGCGAAAAACCTCTGTAATGTTTCTGCAAATGACTGATTTTCAACATGTCTTAGTCCTCCATGATCATTTCAAAAAGATTTCTGATTTCCTCATCGTTCAGTCCACATCTTCTGCCCTTCATGATTGCCTGCTCCAGATCATGTTCTACTTCTTTGAGCTGTTCTTCCCTCATCAGGTTTTTATTTGTGGCTGCAACGTAGGTTCCTTTTCCATGAACAGTGACGGTAAATCCCTCTTCTTCCAGATTGTCGTAGGCTTTCTTCACAGTCAGGGCACTGATCTTCAGTTCCTTTGACAAACTGCGTACTGAAGGTAATACAGTGTCCGGCTGTAACTCTCCTCTGATAATCGCAGACTTAATCTGGTCTATGATCTGTTCATAAATAGGTACCATGGATGAATTATTGATTATAATATGCATATGTTTCTCCTCCATCTACAAACAGTATATAACAGCATATAACTGTTGTCAACTGTTTTATACTGTTATATTTCATCTGTTTAAAGAAAAAAGGATATCTTCAGTCACATAACGTTTCTGAAAATATCCCTTTTATATTATTCTGCCAAATATGCCTTCAGTTTCTCCATATCAGCTTTCATTACTCTCCGTCCCACCTCATAAATCTCCTTTAAATGGGCGGGATCACGCTCAACCGGTTTGGCACTGATGTCTCTGTCCGGGCGGATAACATGGATCCTGCCCTCTTTTTCCAGATATGCGATTTTGTCCAGCATACGGTTATACTGAATATGGCGTTCATCCAAAAGCTTTACAAGTTCCGGATACTCCCTGAACTTCAGTCGGAGCAACGGCATCAGCTTATTATGTTCTTTTCTGTATCCCGGATGACGGGTACAGACTACCACATTTTTCTCATAACCCTGTGAAAGCATCCAGTTTACAGGAATCGGATCTGAGATGCCTCCGTCCAGATACATTCTTCCATTCAGCTTTACCGGTCTGGCAGCCAGTGGCAGGGAAGCTGATGCGCGCATCCATTCCACATCCAGCCTGTCTCCCATTCTGCATTCCTGATAGCAGGGTTTTCCTGTTTCAATATCTGTACATACAACCGTAAACTTCATTGGTGATCTGGCAAATGTCTCTGTGTCAAAAACATCCAGCTTCCAGGGCACCTCCCCATATGCAAAATCTTTGCTATAAAGATCGCCGGTAGTGATCCAGCTTTTTAGTCCCATATATCGTTTATCCTTGCAGAATCTGGTATTATAACGAAGGGTTCGTCCAATCTGGCGGGACTTATAATTACATCCAAAAATTGCACCGGCGGAAACGCCAACTGTAGAATCTGCATAAATCCCCTGTTCCATCAGCTCATCCAGAACCCCGGCTGTATACAGTCCCCGCATACCTCCACCTTCCAGAACCATTCCAAGGCCTTTCCTTTTATTGTCCTCCATAGTTTTTCTCACTTTCGTCTTTTTCTTAATGTCCTATAGCAATCCTCGTAAATAATGCATTTAAGACAGTCAATTGTATTTTTACTCATTTCATTTGAAAAACAAATTATTTAGAACATATTTTAACACCTTGAATGAAAATGTCAAACCTGTAATCTTTAAAAGCCCCCTGAAATTCATCCAGAAGGCTTAATACAACTCACAATTATATGTTATTTTCCAAGAAGTTCTGCTGCAACTTTCTCCAGCTCATCTCTGATCTTAATATGCTGCGGACATACTTCTTCGCACTTACCGCATTTCACACATTCATTGGCAGATTTCCTGCCATGTTTGCCTACCAGCCATTCTTCCTGATGAAGTGCCTGATCTTTGCTTCCGTATAAAGTCAGATAATTCATTGCTGTAAAGGAACCGGAAACTCCGATTTCCATCGGACAGACTTTCGCACAGTAATTACAGGTTGTACATGGAATCAGCGGAATTTTCTTCAGTTCTTCCTGTGCCTCTTTCAAAGTTTCCTGTTCTTTCTCTGTCAGTCCGTTGAAATCCTTCATATAAGAAAGATTGTCCTGCATCTGCTCAACATTGCTCATACCGGACAGAACAGTGATTACGCCTTCCAGATTTGCAGCAAAACGGATCGCCCAGGATGCTGCGGAAGATTCCGGTTCTGCTGCTTTCAGGATTTCTTCCACACTCTTCGGAGGAGTTGCAAGCATACCGCCTTTCACAGGCTCCATAATTACAATCGGTTTGCCATGTTTACGTGCCACTTCATAACATCCTCTGGCCTGGATTGCCGGATTTTCCCAGTCAGCATAGTTGATCTGAAGCTGTACAAATTCCATTTCCGGATGTGCGTTCAGGATTGCATCCAGTTCTTCCGATGTGGAATGGAAAGAGAAACCTGCATGTTTGATCAGACTCTGTGCTTTTTTCTCCTGAACCCAGTCCCAGAGACCGAAATCGTCGAAGTATCTGGTACGTGCTTCTCCGAGATTATGTAACAGATAAAAGTCGAAATATCCTGCTCCTGTCTGTTTCAAAGAAGTGTCAAACTGTGCAGTTGCTTCTTCTCTTGTCTTGCAGTTGATCCATGCTGCGTTCTTTGTAGCAAGCTGGAATTTCTCTCTCGGATAACGCTCTACCAGTGCCTGGCGGATGGCATCCTCGCTGCCTGCATAGGCCCAGGCTGTATCAAAATAAGTAAATCCTGCATCCATAAACAGGTCTACCATCTTTTTGGTCTGCTCAATATCTATCACGTCGTCTTCTAATTTCGGCAGACGCATCAGGCCAAATCCAAGTTTTTTGATGTTTTCTCCTAAATAAGCCATGTGAAGACCTCCTTGTTTTCTGGAATTACCAGAATATGATTTCCGCTCATATTCTGGTTAACTATTCTATTATAGCGGAAAATTTTATCAATTTCTATTGCATGTCTGTAAAAAATCTCTTATATACCTTTCCAATATCCCAATGTGATGGTATCGCATACTGGCATTCCCCTACATTATCATAATTTCCTGATTATATTTTTTCAATGATCTATGACCACACTCCAATGCATTATTCTCCCGTATCTCCCATTTTGGACAATATTCTACATCATAAAAATAATACCTCAAATATAAGAAAAACTTCTCCTAAGCAGATTTCAGATTATTTACTCAATC
>OOCA01000197.1_pt1 | contig 50305 bp, 48 predicted proteins | sample 1671591 | NCBI WGS metagenome assembly OOCA01 (sample SAMN06348172, study PRJEB24527) | human gut metagenome | biome: human gut; feature: ankylosing spondylitis patient; material: feces | host: Homo sapiens | place: China | collected 2015-10 | reverse complement strand
GTTCGGATGGATACCCTGTTTCATTCTTTTCACCTCATTTCTGGTTCTGACTTATCGGGGCCATATTATAAATGTATGTGCCCATCACAACCTTCAATATCAGCTACCCCGTCGAGCGGCCTTGGAAACGATTGCCTTACTATTATAGCACGATTCCGACAGAATGCAAGAGGGAAAATAAAGTTTTTAGCATACAAAAAGTCCCCTGCACTTTCATGCAGAGGACTTTAACGGTTTCACCTTACGCCGTCAGGCCATCAGTGGATGAACACAGGACCCAGCGGGTTGGTGATGGGGCTGACGTAGCCGCCCAGCAGCTTGGGGATCGCCAGGCTGATGTCGGGCACGAAGGTCAGCAGCAGCAGTGCAATGAACATGCACAGGTAGAACGGCAGGGTCGCCTTGACGACCTTTTCCATCGGGCGCTTTGCAACGGCAGAGCCTATGAACAGCACAGCGCCGACAGGAGGAGTCAGCAGGCCGATGCCGCAGTTCAGAACCACGATGATACCGAACTGGATGGGATCGATGCCGATGGAGGTTGCGATGGGCAGCAGGATGGGAGTAGCGATCAGGATGATGGGAGCCATATCCATGATGCAGCCCAGAACCAAGATGATCAGGTCGATCAGCAGAGCGATGATGTAGGGGTTATCGGTGACGCTGGTAATGGCATTTGCAGCCAGATCCGGCACGTGCAGCATGGTCAGGCAGTTGCCGAAGACTGCAGAGGTGGCGATCAGGATCAGCACGATGGACAGAGTGTTCACGCACTCATCCAGTGCATGCCAGACACCCTTCCAGTCCAGACCCTTGTAGACGAACACCGACACGAACAGAGAGTAGATAACTGCAATAGCTGCAGACTCGGTAGCGGTGAACACACCGCCAACAACGCCGAACACAACGATGACAACAGCGGCCAGTGCCCAGATAGAAGTGCCCAGCTGCTTAACGAAGCCCTTGATGCTGAACGGAGAGCCCTTGGGGTAATTCTCCTTGACCGAGATGATGTAGGAACCGATCATCAGGACGATGGCCAGCAGAGCGCCGGGCAGATAACCTGCCAGGAACAGGCTGCCGACCGAAATGCCGCCGGCAGTGGTGGCATAAATGACCATGTTGTGGCTCGGAGGAACCAGCAGACCCTCGCAGGAGGAGGTGATGGTAACAGCAGTGGAGAAGTCGGCATCGTAGCCCTGATCGACCATCATGGGGATCATGATGGAGCCGATGGAAGCGGTATCTGCGGAAGCAGAACCGGAAATGCCGCCGAAGAAGTAGGAAGCAACGATATTGACCATTGCCATGCCGCCGCGCATCCAGCCGACGCAGGCGTCAGCCAGAGCGATCAGCTTTTCGGAGATGCCGCCGCTGCCCATGAGGACGCCCATGGTGATGAAGAAGGGGACGGCCATCAGGCTGAAGGACGAGATGCCCTTGACCATCAGGCGGCAGACATCGGTCAGTGCCTGACCCTGCACCATCAGGCAGAGCACGCTGGACAGGCCAACGGCGTATGCGATGGGGAAACGCAGGAAGATCATGACGAAGAAGCTGACAAGAAGGACAACGATTGCCAGTGTCTGGACTGTCATATTAGTTCTCCTCCTTTACAAAAAAGCTCTTGATGTGATTGTACAGCGCCTCGATCTCGAAGATGATCATGGCGACACCGGCCAGAGGCACGGGGAAGTACATCCAGAAACGGCTCAGCCAGGGCATCGAGACATAGAAGCCGCGGCCGCCCAGGGTGGTGGCGTAGTTCCAGCCCACAACCAGCATGATGAGGCCGAGGATGCAGACCGCCAGATCGGCGAGGATGTCCAGCACCTTGACGACGATCTTGGGCAGGTAGACGTCAAATGCGGTCATCCGGATGTGTGCGCCGCGGCGGATGGCCAGAGCGGCACTCAGCACGGCCATATAGCTCATACAGGTCAGCACGACCTCTTCCGTCCATGCGGGGTCCGGGATGAACGGGACGTAACGACCAATGACCGACATGGTGGTGATGAGAATATCTGCGATCAGCAGCAGCTTGCAGATAAACAGGACCACTTTGTAGGTGACGTCGTACGCCGGCTTGATCTTATCCAGAGTGGTAAAGATTTTCGGCATAGGATCTCCTCCATACTCTTATAAAAAGCCCGGCGGGTCTGCGGGCGTATCCCGTAGTCCCCCGCCGGGCTATGTACTACTTCAGGATAAAGGCGCTTTTATCAGGCCTTCATATCCAGCAGCTGCTGATACAGCTCAGCCTGATCCGAGGTGTTCTCGCTGATGACCTTAGCGCAAGCCTCCTGCCAGGGAGTCTTATCGGGGACATCGACGACGTTGCAGCCGGAAGACTTCAGCTCGTCGAGGACCTTGTTCTCAGCGGTCTCGGACAGGTCAGCGTTGAAGGCCTGCGTATCCGCAGCAGCCTCCATGACGGCAGCCTGCTGGTTCTCGGTCAGCTTGTTCCAGGCATTGTCGGTGATGACAGCCTGCACTGCGCCCAGAGTATGGCCGTCGAGGATCAGGTTGTTAGCGACCTCGGGGAAGGCGTTGGACTTGTAGTTTGCGATGGGCTGCTCAGCGCCATCGACAACACCGGTCTGCAGTGCGCTGTACAGCTCGCCGAAGGAAACGACGGTGGGGTTAGCGCCCAGGCCCTCGACCATGCCGTTCATGACGGGGTCGTTGGACACGCGCAGCTTCAGGCCCTTGAAATCAGCGATGCCGGAAACGGGCTTGACCGTGAAGAAGTGACGGAAGCCTTCCTCGCCGTAGAAGATGCCACGAACGGGCAGGCCCAGCTCCTGGGGCTCGTTCAGGAACTCAGGTGCCAGCTCGCTGTTGGCGAAGTTCCAGAAGTGTGCGCGGTTCTCGAAGGTGAAGGGGATGGACAGCAGCTTGGACTTGTTGCAGCCGTAGCTGGTCAGTGCGAAAGCGGAGATACGGCTCATATCGATGGAGGTAGAACCGCCCAGAATTGCGTCCAGAACGTCGTTCTCAGAACCCAGAACGCCGGAAGCCTGCACGTCGATGACGACGGAGCCGCCGGTCAGCTCCTCGACCTTCTCCTTGAAGTGGGTAGCGGTCTGGCCAACGATGGTATCCAGCGGGTTGACCTCGGCGTAGACCAGAGTCACCTTGGGATCGTTTGCAGCAGCAGTAGCATCACCAGCAGCAGAAGCTGCGGTGGAAGAAGCTGCGGTAGAGGTGGAAGCAGCAGAATTGCTGGAGCCACCGCATGCGGTCAGAGCCAGAGCAGCGGCGGAAACACCGGCTGCTGCCAGAAAGCTGCGACGAGTGATCTTTTTCATAATAAATCGTCCTCCTTAAATCTCCCGAACGGCCCGGTCTGCACAGGACCCGCATGCCGTTCATTTACTGTACACACTTTAGCAAATTTTTTTAAACGAAACAAGGGCTTTCAAAAAATGTCCTGCTTTTTGAAAAAATGTCAGAATTTCTTTTGTGAAAAATGCCAAGTGCTTTACTTTTTGTTTGTGCATCTTCGCCTAACAGATGGATACATTTCTGTATTCCAGATAGAAGCAAAGCGCTGGATGCCCTTTCCTTTTGGGTTCAGAGCACACAGCGCTTTGCCGGTTCTTTATTCTGTTTTCCTGATTTCTTTGCCCATCTTTTCCGGGCTTTGCTGTGGAGCTTATGCCTGCTGGATGCGGGCGATCAATTCGCCCTGCTGGGCAAACCGATCATACATCGGCTGCACAGCAGCACGGAATCTTGCCTTTTCTTCTTCGTCCAGCTCCGTCACCTCAATGCCTGCTGCACGCAGATCACTTTCCGATTCCGCCTCCTGCTGCGCCCAGATCCTGCGCTCCACCTTGGCGCTCTCCCGGGCACACAGGCGGATGATCTCCGGGTAGCGCTCGTCCAGTGCGGCCAGCTTTTCCATCACAGCAGGGCTTGCAAGCTGCACCTCCGGCACGCGGGTGTGCTCGTCCTTTAAAAAGTAAGGTGCCACCTCGTAGTGACCCATGGCTTCGTAGCTGGGCCAGTTGTTCTCTGCGCCGTCGATCTCACCGTTGTGCAGGGCGGCATACACCTTGCTGTACACCACCTTTACCGGCTTTGCGCCGAGGTCGGTGATCATTTCGCTCATCATGTCCGATTCCTGCACGCGGATGGTCAGGCCCTGCAGATCTGCAAGGCCTGTCACCTTCTGCCGGGTGTAGATGCTGCGCACACCGGCATCGAACCAGGAAAGGCCGGTCAGCTCCAGCGACTGCAGCATGGAAAGGAATTCGTCGCCGATGGAGCCGTCCAGCACCCGCCACATCTGGTCGGCATCGGTATAAAGATACGGAAGCTGCAAAACGCTCAGCGCCGGTTCATACTCAGCCAGCTGGCTGAGGGACACACGGGAGAAATCAATGCCGCCGAACTGCATCTGCTGGATCACGCTCTGCTCCGCGCCCAGTTCTCCCCCGCTGTACACCAGCACTTTCACGCGGCCATCGGTGCGCTGGGCCACAAGATCCGCAAAGGCCAGCGCCGCCTGCGTAGTAGGATAATCCTCCGGCTGGTTCTCCGCATAGCGCAGGATCAGTTCCGCCCCCTGTTGCTCCTGCACCGGCTGATGGCCGCAGCCCGCCACCGGCAGTGCCAGCACCGCCGCGCCGAACAGGGCGGTGAGCATCTGACGGCGGGTCACAGGCGGGCCTCCCGTGCAGCCTTGGCCGCTTCCCTGCGGTACTGGGTGGGGGTCATGCCGGTGCGTTTTTTAAAGGTGCGGGCAAAATAGCTGGAATCCTCGTAGCCCACCATGGAAGCTACCTCTGCTGCCGAACGGAACGGGTCGGTGAGCAGCTCCTTGGCAGCGTTGATACGCAGCTCGGTCAGGCAGTCCAGAAAGTTCATCTTCTGGTACTTCTTGAACTGTGCCGAGAGATACGCCGGGCTGATATGCAGGATCTCGCTCACACTGTCCAGCGAGAGGTCGAACATATAGTTATCCTCCATATACTTGCGCACATGGGCCATGACCAGTGCATTGCGGTCGTTCTCCCCTGCTTCGGCAGCATCGCTCTCCGGGTCAGCTTCCGGCTCCGGTTCCACCGGAGCCAGCTCTGCAAGGCGGCGGCCCGCCTCGATCTGACGGATGGCCTTGCGGATGGAAGCTTCCACTTCGTCCGGGTTCACCGGCTTGAGCAGATAATCGCAGGCACCCAGATGCATGGCCTCGTGGGCGTACTGGAACAGACTGTAGGCCGTAACAAAGATCACCTTGCACTCCGGGCGCTGTTCCAGCACGGCGCGGGCTGCATCCAGACCGTTCATACCGGGCATCTCAATGTCCATCAGGATCAGGTCTGCGCCCCACAGCACCGCCGTATCCGCTGCCTTGCGGCCGTTCTCGGCAGTCTCGATGGTCACTTCGTGCTCAAAGCGGCGGGCCACGATGTCCGCCAGCGTTTCCCGTTCCAGCGCTTCATCATCCGCGATCAACAGACGAATCATTCCTCAAACTCCTCCTCATTCTCCACCAATGGCAGGTACAGCACCACCGCTGTACCGCGTCCCGGATGGGACCGTATCACAAAGCGGCTGTTCCGATCCAGCAGACGCAGGCGGGCCGCAACATTATAAATGCCGATATGCTCCCAGCGCTCACCGGGCTGGCTGAGCGCCCCGCGCAGCTGTCGTAATCGATCCAGCTGGATGCCCACGCCGTTATCCACCACGCGGATGCACAGCAGTCCCTTCTCCCGCAGAGGGTTCACGCGGATGCGCACCACACCGCCCTCCTCTTTGGGGCAGATGCCGTGCTTGAAGGCATTTTCCACGATGGGCTGTAAAATAAAGGACGGCACCATGGTCTCGGTAAGATCCAGCGAATCGGAAATGCGCCACTCCATACGCACCCGCTCACCAAAGCGGACATGGTAGATGGAGTAATATTCATCCACGATGCGCACCTCACGGGAGAGCGGCACCTGTTCATCGTTGCTCATCAGGCTGTAGCGCAGCAGGTGCGAAAGCGCCATGATGAGCGCCTGCGTGCGGTAGGCCGTCTCGGTACCGGCGGTCTGCTGGATCACATTCAGGGTGTTGAACAGAAAGTGCGGGTCGATCTGGCTGCGCAGCTGCTGCAGCCGGCTGCGCTCCATGCGGTTCTGCAGCTCCAGCGCTTCGGTCTTCTGGCGGTGCAGCTCCCGCTCGATCTCGTTTTTCTCCTGCAGGGTGGTCACCTGCTGGGCCATGGAGTGCTTCATGATGTTGAAGGACTCGGCCAGCTGAGCGATCTCCGGCTGCTTGGGCAGCGGGATGTCCGGGGTGTCGAACTCACTTTTGCCAATGGCGCGGGAGGCAGCGATCATCTGCTGCACCGGCGTGAGCAGACGCATGACCATCAAACCGGTAACGCAGCCCAGCGCCACGCACAGCGCCACCACCACCGTCTGCAGCATGGTGATGCGCTCGTTCAGGGCCGAGATGGTGGTGTAGGTGGTCTGGGAATCCTGAATGGCGGTTTCCAGCAATTGCAGGGTGTACTGGCTCAGGTAATCGCCGCAGGGCACCACCTTTGCATAATACAGCTGGGAAGCTGCGGCATCGTTGCCGCTGAGCAGGTCATTTTCCAGCTCATCCAGCAGGCCGGTGTAGGTCTGATAGACCGTATCCACTGCGCTGTAGAGCACCCACTGCTCATCGCTGACGCTTTCCAGACTGTTCAGGCTGGTACCGATGCGCCAGAGCCATGCGTTGCAGATGGAAGATGCCGACTGCAGCCGGTCAATGATCTCCTCCGGCTCGCTGTTCTCCCAGCGGTAGTTCTCCAGCACGGAAATAGAGCTTTCCACACCGCCCTGAAAGCGGCTGATGGCGTTGAAGCAGCCCATCTGCGCGTCCTGTACTGCCTGCACTGCTCTGGACTGGTAGCCATTGAGCGTGAGCTGCATGGCAAAGGCCGCAAAAAATGCTGCCAGACACAAGCCCATGCGCTGCTTGAGGGTGATCTGCCGCTTGCGGTGCTGCAAAGCCTGCCGCCTCCTTTCGTTTGGTAACGATTTATTGTACCACGCTTTGGGCCGGATTGGCAAGGTTTGCATGTTTTTCTCTTGCCTAAACCGCACAATTGTGGTACGATGCCTATAAATACAAAGGAGGCGACTTTATGTCCCAGACCATCTCCGTTTCCACCACCATGGGTGAGCAGGGCTTCCGCGATTTTGCCGTGTTCGATGCATTCCATCACCGCAAAGCATGGCTGCGTCCCGCTGTTTTTGCCGCCATCATGCTGGCTTTTGCCGCCGTCTGCCTTTCGCAGCTGGGCAAGCGCCCGGGTGCCGGGCTGCTGGCTGCTGTGCTTGCCATTGTGGGCATCGGCCTGCCGGTGAGCTACTTTTACTCGTTCTTCCGCAGCGTTTCCCGGCAGATCAAACAGATGCACCTGCCGCGTGCCTTCTACCGTGTGGAGCTGGCCGACACCGGCATTGCTGTGTGGATGTACGGCCAGCAGGACAAGCCCGAACCCACCAGCCGCCACGCATGGGACAGCTTTTACTGCGCCTACCGCACGGACAATGCGGTGTACCTCTACGTAGAAAAAGAGAAAGCTTACTTACTGAACGACCGCATGGAAGTGGTGTGGAAGTTTTTGGCCGGCATCCTGCCCAAAGAAAAGCTGCACGACTGCAGAAAAGGCTAAACCCAAAAATATGCACACGCAAAAAAAGAACTGCTGACATTTCGTTCAGCAGTTCTTTTCTTTTATAAAGACCCACGCTGCGGCAAAGCAACGCGCAGCGTGGGTGCGAAGATAGCTTATGTGATTGCGTCAGCCGATCAGCGGGCAAGCGTATACTTGTGCAGGGTCTTGCGCACAGCGCCGGGGCCTGCAAACAGCTCCTTGGCCATTGCCTCGATCTTCTCGCCCAGACCAACGGCATACAGATCCACGCCGAACACGTCAACACGGCTGTACAGCTTCTTCAGGCAGCTGAAGTCCTGCTCGCCTTCCTTGACCTCCAGCGGAGCCACGATGGCCTGCAGTTCAGCCAGCAGCGGATCGGTGGAAGGCTCAAAAGCCTGACCGTTGTCATCGATGCCCTTCAGGTAGCGGGCGTAGCCTGCCAGCACCAGCGGGATCAGGATCAGGTTGCTCTTGTCCAGACCGCGTGCCTCGTAGGCCTTGATGGTCTCGCCAAAGCGGATGGCCAGCTTCTGGGAGGTATCGGTCGCGATACGCTGGGGAGCATCCGGCATGAAGGGGTTGGGCAGGCGGCGGTTGATGACAGCGCCGATGAACTCGTAGGGGTTCAGCACGCCGGGATCAACGACCACAGGCATCGCCTCGATGTAGCCGATCTTCTGGATGAAGGCACGCAGGTCTTCATCGGCCATCTCGGCGGAGATCAGGGTGTAGCCCAGCATGCAGCCATAGATGGACATTGCAGTGTGCAGCGGGTTCAGGCAGGTGCACACCTTCATCTTCTCGATCTTGTCCACGGTCTCGCGGTCGCAGTACAGCACACCGCCCAGCTCCAGCGGAGGACGGCCATTGGTGTAGTGATCCTCGATGCACAGGTACTGGGTCTCCTCGGCGTTGACGAAGGGAGCGGTGAAGGTGTGCTTCTCGGTGACGATGGTGTAGTTGTCCTCAAAACCGTCGTCAGCCAGCATCTTCTGGACCTTGGCATCCGGACGGGGAGTGATCTTATCGATCATGCTCCAGGGGAAGGTGATCTTGGTCTCGTCCTTGACGTAGGCCAGGAACTCGGCGGGGACCAGACCCTGCTCGACCCACTTGGAAGCGTAGGCAAAGACTGCGGTCTTGACCTTATCGCCGTTGTGAGAGCAGTTGTCCATGCTCTGGACGGTCAGGGGCAGCTTGCCGGCCTTGAAGCGCTCGTACAGCAAAGCAGTGACCTTGCCCATGGCCAGCACGGGGGTCAGGCCGCGCTCCAGATCAGCAGGAGCAACGCCGTAGCCCTTCTCAGTGATGGTGAAGGAGATCATCTGCAGGCTGGGGTTCTGGAAGATCTCCACCAGACGTGCCCAGTCCTCGCCGAAGGAGTAGTCAGCCTTCAGGCTCTCGGTAACGGAAGCCACCACCTTCTTCTCGATCTCGCCGGTGGACTTCAGGCAGACCAGCAGGCTCATATTGTCGTAGGGACGATAAGCCTTGTCGATGATCTCGTAGTCAAAGCTCTCGGCCACGATGACACCGCGGTCATACTTGCCGGTGTTCAGCGCATCGTTCAGGATGGCAGCCGGGAATGCACGGAAGATATTGCCTGCGCCGAAGTGCACCCAGGTGGGTTCGGCGTGGGTCTTGGCCTTGACAGCCTCGATATCGAATTTGGGCAGCTCATAGCCCTTCTCTGCCCACTCGGCGGACAGATTGCCGTTTTTGATCTCAGACAGCTTCATATTTATCAGCCCTTCTTTTTCTCTTCATCCAGACGATCCAGCAGATCCCAGACACCCAGCATGTACTGAACGCCCAGAGCACGGTCATACTTGCCGTAACCGGGGCGGCAGCTGCCGGGGCCTTCCTCCCACAGCTGACGGCCATGGTCGGGACGGATGTAGCCCTCAAAGCCGCAGTCATGGTAAGCACGCAGCACCTCGATGATGCCGGTCTCGCCGCAGCAGTCGCGGTGAGCAGCCTCGGAGAAGTCGCCGTTGGGGAAGTGGTGGATGTTGCGGATGTGACCAAAGGCAATGCGGTCGCAGTGCTTGCGCACGATCTCGGCACAGTTGTTGTTGGGGTTTGCGTTCAGGCTGCCGGTGCACAGGGTCAGGCAGTTGTACGGATCATCCACCATGCTCAGGAAGCGGTCGATGCTCTCAGCATCCACCAGCAGACGGGGCAGGCCGAAGATATCCCAAGGGGGATCATCCTGATGGATGGCCATTTTGATGCCGCACTCATGGCAGGTGGGCATCAGTGCTTCCAGGAAGTACTTCAGGTTTTCCCACAGCTTTTCCTTGGTGACAGGGGCGTAAGCCTTGAACAGCTCGTCCAGCTTTGCCATGCGCTCCGGCTCCCAGCCGGGGAAGGTCATGTTATACTTCTCAGTGAAGGACATGATGTACTCAGCCATAGCCTTGTAATCGCCCTTGATCTTGTCCTTCTCATAGAACAGTGCAGTGGAGCCGTCGCCCACGGGGTGGAACAGATCGGTACGGGTCCAGTCGAACACCGGCATGAAGTTGTAGCAGATGACCTTGACACCGAACTTGGACAGATTGCGGATGCACTGCTTGTAGTTCTCGATGTACTTGTCGCGGGTGGGCAGGCCGATCTTGATGTCATCGTGGACATTGACCGACTCGACCACGTCCATGTCGAAGCCGTAAGCGTGGATCTGATCGGCTACCTTCTGGATCTCGTCGATCTCCCAGATCTCGCCGGGCATCTTATCATGCAGCGCCCAGACGATGCTGGTCACGCCGGGGATCTGCTTGATGTCGCTCAGGCTAATGGGATCGTTGCCCTCGCCATACCAGCGCCAACCCATTTTCATAGGCATAGGAAAATCCTCCTGTTTTATATTTTCTGCTTTGCATTTTCCGCGCAGCCGTGTGCCGCGCTCTTGTACTTATATTCTAGTATATCAGTTGCGTTTTTTCAATGGTCGCTTTGCCGGTTTTTAATGTTTCTTCTTGTATACTTTAGACAAAAAGAACAAAAATCCGTCGGACATCACCCGCCCGACGGATTTTTACACGATTCAAAATGCCGGTTTCAGCGTTTCAGCTTCTGCCGGATGGACGGAGCCAGCACATCCTTGAAATATTCAAAGGTGTCCAATTCCAGAATGGCAGAGCCTGTCAGATAAACGCCCAGACCAACCACCACCTGAATGATCACCGTCAGCAGATCCGGCAGGTGCAGGAAAATGACCAGATACATGCACAGGCCTGCGCCCGCTGCCAGCAGCAGGGTCGGCAGGATATCGCGCATCTGTTCCAGATAGCCATAGTCGATCAGCTTTTTGCTGGGCTGTGCATCCAGGATCTGGGTCACGACATTCGTGATCAGCACACCATATGCAATGGCCTCGACGCTGATACGGAATGTTGCCAGCAGAAGAAGGATGCACACCGCTTCGTTCATAAGCTGACGCTTCAGGTAAAGATCGCTGCGGCCCACTGCCTTGGCTGCATTCAGGTTTGCCGTGATGATCGGCCAGCATATATAGCTCAGGCAGAACACCCTGAGGAACAGCACACAGGGCAGCCACTTCTCGGTGAGGATCAGGCGCACCAGCGGTTCGGCACAGAATGCAGTGCTCATCATCACCGGCGCAATAATATAGGTACAGGTCTTGATGGAGCGGCGGGTCATGTTCTTGACCTGCGCACGGTCATCCTGCAGTGAGGACATGACCGGGAACAAAACGCTCTCAATGGAAGTATCCACGCTTGACGCGATATTATAGGTCAGGTTATCGCCCTGATTGTAATACGCCAGATCCGCCGAAGTGTACATCTTGCCGATGATCAGGCTGCGCAGGTTGTTGTAGATGACGCTGCTCAGCGACGAGGCCAGCAGCTTCCAGCCATAAGAGAGCAGCCCTTTCAGGTGCTGCCACGAAAACTCCATCTTAGGCCGCCAGGAGGACAGCTTCCACAGCACCAGCGTGTCCACCGTGATATTGGATACCTGCTGCACCACCAGCGCCCAGACTCCAAAGCCCATATAGGCAAGGCCCAGGCCCAGGATTGTGGACACGATCGCGCCCGCAAAGGCGGAATAGAAAAAATACTGGAACTTCATGTTCCGGGTCACATGCGCCTGCTGGATCGTTTTGATGCCGCAGACCGCCACTGTCAGGCTGATGCCGCGAAAGATCGGGGTCATGCTGGGGTCATTGTAGAAAGCAGCCAGATACGGTGCCGCCACGAACATTCCCCCATACAGCACAAAGCTGATTACAATGCTGAAAAAGAACGCCGACGAGTAATCCAGCTCGTCCACTTCCTTCTTCTGCACCAGCGCGGTGCCAATGCCGCAGTCCAGCAGGACATACATGATATTGTTGAACACCGTCACCAGTGCCACCTTGCCATAATCATCGGGTGTAAGGATGCGCGCCAGAAGGATGGACACCACCGCTGAGATCAGCTGCACACCGCACCGCTCTGCAAAGCGCCAGAAAAAACCGTTTACAATAACATTTTCTTTTTTCTCGTTCATTCCTGCGTCCACTCAAATTCCTTTCAAAAAACCGGTCGGTCTGCACCCTGCGCAGAAATGCATTTCCGCCGTATCCTTATCATCTTCTTCCCTGCTGCCAAAACAACTGAGCAGAGATAGTTAGTTATATAGTATCACACCCATCCATGCATTTCAACCAACATATTCTTAAGGAATGACGGCCCGAAAATTTCATTTAAAAAGAGAAAAAGCGCTTGACTATCTGCCGGGAACGTGGTAATATATTCAAGTAGTCCGCATCACGGTCTTTCACCTCAGAGATTTCAGGGCTGCGAAAACAATACGGTATGCGAGGGTGGCGGAACTGGCAGACGCGCACGTTTGAGGTGCGTGTGGTTTATCCTTGGGGGTTCGAGTCCCCTCCCTCGCACCAAAAACCAGTACACATTGTGTACTGGTTTTTCTTTTTGTGCGAGGGAGGAGACCTCGAACAACACTATTTATTATATAAAAGAAAGCGCGATGAATTCTGAGAACTCATCGCGTTTTTTCTCTTATGCGGGTAGTGGGGGTCGAACCCACACGCCTTGCGGCACAGGAACCTAAATCCTGCGCGTCTGCCAATTCCACCATACCCGCGTATTCTTCTATTCTGCAGCTGCGGCCAAACCGCCTTAATATAGTATCAGTTCCGGCGGCAAAAGTCAATCACTGCATTGATATTTCCGCCCTTCACAGCGCATACTATCGCCGGACGATCGTATCATTTTCCATGGCGGAAAGGGGCTTTTGCCGATGCGCAGATCAAAACTACGCCGCGCTGGCAGCATTGCGGCAGCTTATCTTCTGGTGGCCGCGCTGGCGGTGCTGGGCTGGCTGTGGCACAGTCTGCCTGCTGAAATTTTGCTGGAACCCGGCCAGACCCTTACCCTGCCCCGTTTTGCCTATGTGCAGCCGCTGCGCACCGCTGGCTCCCGCAACGCGGCCAGCACGCAGGCTGCGGGCAGCTATCAGGCCACTTTGTCCATTGGCGGGTGGCTGCCCGTCAAGACTGTGCGCGCTCTGGTGGAAACACGTCCGGTGGTAACCGTGTGCGGTACGCCTTTCGGCGTTAAGATGTTCTCCGAGGGCGCGCTCATTGTGGGCTTTTCCGACCTGAACACCCCGGACGGCACCGCAAACCCCGCCAAGAAGGCCGGGCTGCGGCTGGGCGACCGGGTGGTGCGCATGGATGACGCTCTGACCGAGACGAACGACGCCGTGCACGATGCTCTGGAAACGGCCGCAGGCGCACCGGTGCAGGTGGTCTACATCCGCAATGGTGAGCAATTCCAGACCCGGCTGACCCCCGTGTGGGACAGCACCGCCGGGCAGTGGCGCGCCGGGATGTGGGTGCGGGATTCTTCCGCCGGGGTAGGCACCATGACCTTTGTGGACAATGCCGCCGGGGTGTTTGCCGGGCTTGGCCACCCCATCAGCGACAGCGACACCGGTGAGAGCGTGGCCCTGCGCAGCGGCGAGATCGTCCCCTGCCAGATCGTGGGGTGTACCAGCGGCACCGTGGGCAGCCCCGGTGAGCTGAAGGGCCGCTTTCTGAGCACCCATGCGCTTGGCAGCATCTGCATCAACAGCAAGACCGGGGTCTATGGCAGAACACGGGCTGCATTTTCCGGCCCGGAGCTGGAGATGGCTTTTGCGCAGGAGGTTGTGCCGGGCGATGCCGAGATCTGGACGACTGTGGACGGCGAGGTGCCCAAGGCATACCGCATCCGCATTGAAAAGGTAAACGACGCAGACCCCCACCGCAACATGATCCTGCGCGTGACCGACCGGCAGCTGCTTGCCAAAACCGGCGGCATCGTGCAGGGCATGAGCGGCAGTCCCATCCTGCAGAACGGCAGACTGGTGGGTGCAGTGACCCATGTGCTGGTAAACGACCCCACGCGGGGCTACGGCATTTTTGCTCAGACTATGCTCAAGCAGGCCCGCGCTGTTGAAAAAACAGACGATACAGCGCACACGCAGGCCCAAAACGCAAAATAATTTGCGGGTTTCGATTTTCTTTGCCAAAATTTACCAATATAAACCGTTGAAAGTTCTGGAAAATTATGGTAAAATCCATGGTGTTAAGGGAACTGCACACATTGGAGGAAACAACCATGGACAAAGTTAGATTTTTGATGTCGGATACTGGTGCCCCGTTCACTGCCGCCTGCCGCGAAGCGCTGGAGCAGAAGGGCGTGGACGTGACCGTTGTGGAAAAGGACGGCAACAAGGTCCTGCAGAAAATGCTCACCGTGCGCCCGCAGGTGGTCCTGCTGGATGCTTTTATGCCCGGTCTGGATGCCCTTGCGGTAAAGCAGCGCTACAATGCCGCCGGTGAGCGGCACACCTCCTTCTTCGTGACCGGTGCCTTCCAGAGCGAAGAGATGGTTCAGGAGCTGCTGGACGAAGGCTTTGCCTACTACTTTGTAAAGCCCTTTGATGAGACCGTGCTTGCCGCACGGGTGCTCAAGGCGGCACTTGGCCCGGAAAAGCACATCCTGCACACCAGTGTGGACAGCGATGAGCTGACCGTTACCGAGATCCTGCATCAGATCGGCGTCCCTGCCCATATCAAGGGCTACCAGTTCCTGCGGGATGCCATTCTGCTCACCATGAACGAGCCGGAGTACATCAACGCCGTGACCAAGCGTCTGTACCCGGAAATCGCCAAGAAAAACGGCACCACCGCCAGCCGGGTGGAGCGCGCCATCCGCCACGCTATCGAGGTGGCATGGGACCGGGGAGACGTGGACACCCTCAACAGCTACTTCGGCTATACCATCCATAACCTGCGCGGAAAACCCACCAACTCGGAGTTCATTGCGATGATCGCTGACAAAATGCGGCTGGATAAACGGCAGAGAGTGGGGTGATTTTTTTCATAGAATCCGCCGTCGTTCATATTCTGATAAGAGCAAACCAAACAGACAAAGGAGGTTTTGCTCTTGAAGCTTGCAGAATATCTCGCACGGCGCAGGCGGGCCAGAGTTGCGGCCGTGATGCTGTTCGCCCTCATTATGGGGTTTGTATCTGCTGCGCCGCCGGTCGTCACCGGATGTCAGGCGCAGGATCTTACCCCGGCACCGGACACTTCGATGCTCTCCCCCGCCATTTCGGCTCTGGCACAGGAGCAGCAGGAGCCTGCTGCCCAGCCGCTGCCGGAAAAGTGGGTCTGCCTGACCTTTGACGACGGCCCCAGCAAGACCACACCGGATGTGCTCAGCGCGCTGAATGCGGCCGGAGTGCACGCCACATTTTTTGTGGTGGCTACCGGTTACAACGAGAAGTATCTGCCCCTGCTCACCGAAGCGGTCAGCGCCGGGCACCAGATCGCGCTGCACTCTGCTTCCCACGAGTACAGCGATATCTACCGCAGCAGCGACGCTTATTGGGAGGACATTGCCCTTTTAAAGGAGCGCATTGCGCCCTATGTGGATGCCGAGAGCATCCGGTATCTGCGGTTTCCGGGCGGCAGCACCAACACCGTCAGTCGGCGCTACGGCGGCAAAGGCCTGATGAAGCAGCTGAAAGCCGAAGTAGAGCAGAAAGGCTGGCATTGGGTGGACTGGAACGTGTGCGCCGAGGATGCCGTGGGCGGGCACCCAAGCGCGGGCACCATCTACCGCAATGTGGTGCACGAGACCGGGCAGCAGACGAACTGCATCGTATTGATGCACGATTCCTCCACTACACGCACCACGGCAGAGGCCCTGCCGGACATTATCCGGTGGTATGCAGACAACGGCTACACCTTTCTGACGGTGGCCGAAGCGCTGCCGCTGGGGTAATGCGCCTTACAGCCACCTTTCAAGGCAGCGTTCCAGCAGCACTCCGGCAGAGGCCAGCACCGCCAGCCAGAGCCAGCCTGCGCCGCCGGTCACCACCCACCCCGCCGCCAGAATGGCGGCAAAGGTACATACCGGCGGCACAGCGAGGCGCAAAAAGCGCAGCAGCTTCTCCCGCCGGAGCGGCAGTCCGGTGTCCAGCTGCTCGGGATGCACAGCATCGCAACAGATTTCGTCCCGGTACTTGCCCGGGTTGCGGTAGGCCTTATACGCGATGCCGTCCAGCAAAAACTCCGGGTACATCCCCTCTTTGGTCAGAGTGAACTGCATCCCCTTTTCCTCTGCATAGGCCTGCAAAGCCGCCGTAAACTCCTGCGGGGTGTTGATGCTGCCCTGCGGGATAAAGAAAAAGTGCTTTTTATGCTGCACCTTCGCCAGCGTGCAGTAATCCTGCAGCCAGCCGGAGAAGAACCCCTGCTGATGGGCAGGGCTTTCCATGCGGGTCAGGCAGGCGTCCACGTCCAGCGTGTCCGTCTGCGGAGCCTGCCGGGCAAGGTCGGCGCAGAACTGCATGGCTGCCGCCAGCTGCGCTGCCTGCTGCTCCAGCACGGTCTGCTGGGCTTGCAGCGCCTGTTGCAGGGGCTGTTCCCCGCGCAGTACCGCCTTGATGGTAGGCAGCGGCACATCCAGCATGCGCAGCATACGGATAAGTTTAAGCGTGCGGACATCCCCGGCAGTGTAATCGCGGTAGTCGTTGCCCTGCCTGCGCGCCGGGGTGAGAAGTCCCTCTTTTTCGTAAAAGCGGATGTTCGAGGCGGACACGCCGCTTTGTTCGGAAGCCTGTTTGATGTTCATCTGATTCACCTCCGCACCTACATTACACCTGAAAGCCGGTTGAAGGTCAAGGCTTTTGCGCAAAAAACCGAGCCGCCGCACAAAAATGTGCAGGCAGCTCGGTTTTTCAATGCAAAATATCCGTCAGCGCGGGGGATCAGTCAGCAGACTGGCAGAACACAGAGAAGGTGCGGTAAGCCATGTACAGGTCGGTCTTATGGATGACCTCGAAGGGAGAGTGCATGGACAGCACAGGCACACCCATATCCAGCACCTTGATGCCGCGGTTTGCCACATACTTGGCAATGGTGCCGCCGCCGCCCAGATCCAGACGGCCCAGCTCACCGATCTGCCATGCCACGCCGTTGGCATCCAGCAGGCGGGTGATGTCCCCTACCAGCTCAGCGGAAGCATCGCTGGCAGAGCTCTTGCCGCGGCTGCCGGTGTACTTGAAGAAGGCCACGCCGCGGCCTGCGTAAGTACCGTTCTGCGGCTCGAAGGCATTTGCCCAGGAGGGGTCGTAGGCGGCGGTCACATCGGCAGAGAGACACACGCTGTTCTGGAAGGCAAGGATGTCGTCCTGACCGGCGGCGCGGCACAGCAGCTGCATAAAGTGGAACACATACATGCTCTGCATGCCGGTCACACCGTCGGAGCCGATCTCTTCCTTATCGGTCAGCACGCAGACGGTGGTGTGCACAGGATCTTTCGTCTCGATCTCGGCCATAAGGGCGGGGTATGCGTCCACCCGGTCATCGTGACCGTAGCCGCCCACCATGGAGCGGTCAAAGCCCACGTCCCGGGCCTTATGGGCGGGCACCACCTCGATCTCAGCGCGGGTGAAGTCCCGCTCGGTGATGCCGTACTTTTCGTGCAGCAGCATCAGGGTGTTCAGCTTGACGGCCTCCTTGATATCGGCATCCTCCACAGCGTCGGAGCCGATGAGCACGTTCAGCTCCTCGGCCTTGATGCCCTCGCTGAGCTTGCGGTCGTTCTGCTCGGCACCCAGATGGGGCAGCAGGTCGGTGATGCAGAACACGGGGTCATTCTCGTCCTCACCCACTGCAAAGGACACGCTGGAGCCATCGGCACGGGTGAACACGCCGTGGATGGCCAGCGGCATGGTGCCCCACTGGTACTTGCGGATGCCGCCGTAATAGTGGGTCTTGAAGTAGCTGAGGTGGTCTGCTTCGTACAGCGGGTTCGGGCGCAGGTCCAGACGTGGGCTGTCGATGTGGGCGATCACCAGACGGAAGCCCTCCTCAAACGATTTCCGGCCGATGGTAGCGGCCACCACCGCCTTGTGCTCCTGCACAAAGTAGATCTTCTGGCCGGGGGCATAGGTCTTTTTCGGCTCAAACTTTTCGTAACCGGCCTCCAGCAGCAGCTTTTCGCTGGCGGCGGCAGCTTCGCGCTCGGTCTTGGCAGCGTTCAGGAAGGCTTTGTAGCCTTCGGCAAAGGCTGCAGCCTTCTCCTTCACGTCGGCGCTCTTGTCGGCGGCGTACTCCGGCTTGTAAAGCAGCTGTTCGGCAGCCTGCTTTGCGGTAAGTTTCTCGCTCATGTTCCTTATCTCCTCTCAGCTTTCTGCATAGATACGCTGATACCGCGCATAGCAGGAAGTGATCTTTTTTACGTAGTGGTTCATCTGGTTATAGGGAAAGCCCTGCAGCGTTTCGCCGTCTGCGGAGTGCTCTTCCATCTGTAAAAGAGCATCTACCGTGCCCCACCCGCTGTGATAAGCGGCAGCGGCAGTGGCAACATCGCCGTTGTAGCGCTCCATGCACAGGTGTAGGTAATAGCATCCGAACCGGATGCTGGTTTCCGGGTCGTAAAGATTTGCAAAGAGCAGTCCTTCGTCCGGTGCGATCTTGCTGCGCAGCCAGATAAAGGTCTCCTCGGTCATCTGCATCAGGCCCCGGGCATCCACAGTGGAGGTGGCCTGCGGGTCAAAGCCGCTTTCGGTGCGGATGAAGGCATCCACCAGAAGCGGGTCAAGGCCGTAAGTCTCCGCCCACTGGTCCACCAGCGCTTCGTACTTGCGGGGGTATAAAAGCCGTTCTGCCCTGCCCCATAAGTTGGGCACCAGCACAAACAGCAGGATCAGCGCCATGCCCAGCATGAACAGCCTGCGGCTGCGCATTTTTTTGCGGCGGCGTGCTTTCTGGGCGCGGAGAGCGCGGCGGATGCGGGCCGTCTCCGGGTCGTACTGCGGTGCAGGATCTTGTTCGTTATATCGTTTGTTCAAAATTCTTTTCCCGCACCTCCTTCTGCCAGAAGCTTTGTGCAGAGCTGCTCTGCCGCAGCCTGCAGATGTGCAAGGCTGGAATCGTTGCGCAGCACATAGTCTGCCTGCGCGGTGAGGGTACTTTCCGGTGTCTGGGCGTTCAGGCGGCGGGCGGCCATCTCGGCCGAGATGCCGTCCCGGGCCACGATGCGGGCCACACTGGTCTCAAACGGTGCCGTGACCACGCACAGGCGGTCACACTCGGCCTGCGCCGCAGTCCCCACGATGACCGCGCCATCCAGCACGAACAGCGGTGCACCGGCATCCTGTGCTGCCTGCTTTGCCGCACGGATGCGGCGCACGATCTCCGGGTGGGTCAGGCTGTCCAGCGCCGCCTTGCCTTCCGGGGTGGCAAAGGCGCGGTCGGCCAGCAGGCGGCGGTCCAATGTGCTGTCTGCTTTTAAAATGTCTGCGCCGAACCGCTGGGCCAGCCGGGGCAGCAGCGGCGAGCCGGGCAGTAAAATCTCGCGGCTGATCTGGTCGGCATCGGCCAGCGGCACACCGTGGGCCGAAAACACCGCCGTGACCGTGGATTTGCCGCAGCCGCTGCGGCCCGTGATGCCAAGCGCGATCATAGCTTGATCACCCGGAAGGCCGCAGCGCGGATCAGGCGGTTGTACACCGCCATGGAAAGGCCGTCCTTCTGCGGGCAGCGGGCGTAGACCACGGCATCGCCCTGCTCATCCAGCGCGCGCAGGCAGCGGAAGATGTGCTTTGCCTGATCGGCACCGTCGCCCTCGCGTCCATACTCCACGCAGGGCACACCCAGCTTTTCCGCCTCGCCGGTAAAGCACAGGCAGCTGGGATTCTGCTCGGCGTGAGCATCCACATAGGCTTTGAACTGCTCAAAGGTGCCGTCCAGCAAGGTCACATCCGCCTTGGGGGCGTAGTGCTTGTACTTCATGCCGGGGCTGCGCACCACAGCACCCTCCGGCAACTTTTCGAGGATGGCTTTGGACACTTCCACCTCTTCGCCGAGGGCACGCTCGAGGTCTTCCAGCGTGATGTGGCCCGGGCGGAACAGGGTGGGCTTTTCGCCCACCACCGACACCACGGTGCTTTCTACGCCCACATCGCACTCGCCGCCGTCCAAAATCAGCGGCAGGCGGCCGTCCATATCCGTGAACACATCCTGCGCGTTGGTGGGGCTGGGCTTGCCGGAAAGATTGGCGCTGGGAGCCGCAAAGGCGCAGCCGCTCTTTTCAATGACGGCGCGGGCCACCGGGTGGCTTGGCATCCGGATGCCCACGGTGTCCAGACCGGCACAGCACTCCGCTGCCACCTCCGGGCCGCGGGGCATGATGATGGTGAGCGGGCCGGGGCAGAACGCAGCCATCAGCAGCTGGGCGCGCTCCGGCACCTCGCTGACAAGGCCGGGCAGCATTTCCGGTCCGGTGACGTGGACGATCAGGGGATTGTCCTGCGGGCGGCCCTTGGCCACAAAGATCTTCTTCACAGCCTCGCCGTTGCGGGCATCGGCAGCAATGCCGTAAACCGTCTCGGTGGGCAGGGCCACCAGCTCACCGTTCTGCAGCAGGGCAGCGGCTTTTTCAATGCTCTTTTCGTCCGATGCGGGCAAAATTTCAGTTTTCATTTCCATACGGATCATCGTTCTTTCTATCTGTAAAGTATTTGTGCTTTTCAGCATTTATCGACAGGATATCGTTTTATTTTCAAAACCGCATTTCAGCCCTGCTCGTTGAGCTTTTGCAGCTTTTCGGCCTGTTCGCGGGTGGCCAGTGCGTCGATCACCTCGTCCAGATTGCCATCCATGATCTTGGAAAGATTGTGCACGGTCAGGCCGATGCGGTGGTCGGTGCAGCGGTCCTGCGGGAAGTTGTAGGTGCGGATCTTTTCGCTGCGGTCGCCGGTGCCCACCTGCCCCTGACGGCTGGCGTTGATGGCATCCTGCTGCTGTTTCTGCTTCTGGGCCAGCAGGCGGCTGCGCAGGATCTCCAGCGCCTTGTCCTTGTTCTGGAACTGGCTGCGCTCGTTCTGGCATTCTACCACCATGCCGGTGGGGAGATGTGTCACACGGATGGCGCTGGAGGTTTTGTTGATGTGCTGACCGCCCGCGCCGGAGGAGCGGAAGGTGTCGATGCGCAGGTCCTTCATGTCCAGCGCAAAGTCCACCTCTTCGGCCTGCGGCATCACAGCTACCGTGGCCGTGGAGGTGTGGATGCGGCCCTGCGTCTCGGTCTCCGGCACACGCTGCACACGGTGTACACCGCTCTCATACTTGAGGCGGTTGTAGGCCCCGGCACCGTCCACCGAAAAGATGGCCTCCTTCACGCCGCCAAGCTCCGTCTCGTTGAGGTTGAGCATTTCCAGTTGCCAGCCCCTGCTTTGCACATACATGGTGTACATGCGCAGCAGGCTGTGGGCAAACAGGGCAGCTTCCTCCCCTCCTGCGCCGCCGCGGATCTCCACAATGACATTTTTGCCATCGTTCACATCCTTGGGCAGCAGCAAAATTTTGAGATTATTTTCCAGCTTTGCCACATCTTGACTTTTTTCGCTGATTTCCTGCTGTATCATCTGCTTGAAGTCCGGGTCAAGTGCGCCCGGTTCTTCCAGCAGAGCTTTGGCCTGTGCCAGATGATCCTGTGCGGTCTGCCACGCGCGGTAGGCCTGCACCACAGGTTCTGCATCGTGGTACTCCCGCATCAGCCTGCGGAAAAGCGCAGGGTCTGCGGCGGTATCCGGCTGATTCAGGCGGATGGAAAGCTCTTCAAAGCGGTGGCAGACAGCATCCATCTGGGTAAACATGTTCGGCATAATTCCGGCAGTTCTCCTTACAAACTCAGATTCATGTTCGTGCAGCCGAACGGCTCCGGGGCCTTTCCGCCCCGGATGCGTGCTGCGCCGGGCGCTAGGCCTGCCCGGGTTTTACCACCTTTTTGATGTTCTTTTCAATTTTAGCACGCGGCAGCATCACCTCGCGCCCACAGCCGGTACACCGGATCTTAAAATCCATGCCGACGCGCAGTACCTCGAAGCTGGACGCTCCGCAGGGGTGCTTTTTGCGGGTGAGGATGGTATCGCCTACAGCAATGTCCATAGCTCTGCTTCTCCCTTCTGCCTGCCCAAAACAGCAGGCGGTGTGTGCGCAAAGCCCGGCGTGCCGGTTTGCTGCGCATACAGATATAGTATAATGCAAAGCCGCACAAAATGCAAATATCCGCCCATGCGGATGCATAAGTTTTAATGAAATGGAGCTGGCTTTCCCAGACGGCACCTGTCCAGCTCCCAAAAACAACAGAAAGAGGAATGAAAGATGATGCAAGCTTACCGTACCGAAGGCAACTACCGTTCTGCTGCGCGCCTGTCCCCCGCTGAACTGCGCGCCGCCATGGCAAACCGCGAGATCCTGCAGGCCACTGCTCTGGCCTTTGATACCCAGCGCCAGCTGCGGTTCGAGATCGGCGGGGTGAGAGCCGTGATGCCCTTTGCCCAGTGCGCCGATGGTGCCGCAAACGGCACCGTGCGGGACATTGCGGTGCTGACGAGGGTGGGCCGTCCCACCTGCTTTGTGATCGAGGCGCTGGACACCGACGAGAACGGTCAGCCCTTCTATCGGCTCTCCCGCGCGCTGGCGCAGCAGATGTGCAAGGCCGACTATCTGGACACCCTGCAGCCCGGCGATATCCTGCCCTGCACCGTGACCCATATCGAGCCGTTTGGCGCGTTCTGTGATGTGGGCTGCGGCATCAGTGCCCTGCTGCCCATCGACTGCATGTCGGTGAGCCGCATCTCCTCCCCCGCCGACCGGGTGAGCGTGGGCCAGCAGATCTTGTGCGCCGTCAAGAACCGGGATGTACAGGGCCGCTTTGTGCTGACCATCCGGGAACTGCTGGGCACATGGGAGGAAAATGCGGCCGGGTTCACCGTGGGTGAGACCGTGGTGGGCATCGTGCGCAGTGTGGAGGAATACGGCACCTTTATCGAGATCGCGCCCAACCTCGCGGGCCTTGCCGAGAGCTGCACCGACCTTGTGCCCGGGCAGGCGGTGAGCGTCTACATCAAGAACATCCTGCCGGAAAAAATGAAGATCAAGCTGGTGATCGTGAACCACGCCCTGAGCCAGCGCCACCGGTTCGAGCTGAAGTATTTCATCACCGAGGGCCATCTGGACCACTGGGTGTACTCCACGCCGGAAAGCCCCAAGCGCATTGAGACAGATTTTGCCGCTGCGGCTTGCAATCCGGCGTGAAAGCCTTTATACTATAAAAGAAAAGGAATGCAAGGGGGATGTATGGAACGATGGCCGCCAATGATGCTTTTACTGCCGGTGTACGTCCCGGCGGGTTGACCAGCAGCACCGAGATCCGGCTGCTGCTGTGCTATCTGGTCAAAAATGCCGGACCCATTACCCGGCAGGAGATCGAAAACGCCCTGATGGAAGAAGCGCTGGTGAACTATTTCGAGATTGGCTCGTGTCTGGACGATATCACCAGGCAGCAGCTCGTCACCCTGACAAAGGGCAGCTATACCATCACCGAGAAGGGCCGCAAAGTGGCGCAGGAGCTTGCCTACGACCTGCCCCGCAGTGTGCGGGAGCGCGCTGTGGCCGCTGTGCTGCGCTGCCAGACATGGGCACGCAAGGAAGCCAAGTACAGTGCCAGCATTACCGAAAAAGAAGACGGCCACTGCACCATCCGCTGCACGGTGAAAGGGCTGGACAGTGAGCTGTTCTGTCTGGATCTCGGCACACCGGACCGGCTGACCGCCGAGCTGGTAAAAAAGCAGTTCATCCTCAAGGGCAACGAGATCTACCAAATGCTCATCAATAAGCTGACCGAAGAAGAAAAGTGAACAAATAAAGAGGGAGGCACCCGCGCGGCGCTTCCCTCTTCTGTTTTGCAACGGTCAGATCAGAATGCAGATCAGCCCGGTGCAGCCCTCATTGATGACCCGTTCCAGTGTTTCCTGCAGGCGGGTGCGGGCCTCCTGCGGCATGTGCAGTAGCTTGTTCTGCAGCCCTTCGTTCACCAGCTCGTGCAGGCTCTTGCCAAAGATGTTGGATTCCCACAGCTTTTCCGGGTCGTCCTCAAAGCCGGCCAGCAGGCTGCGGGCAAGGTCCTCGCTCTGCTTTTCGGTGCCCACGATGGGGCTGATCTCGGTGTGGATGGTGGCCTTCATCATCTGGATGGAGGGCGCGCAGGCTTCCAGCCGCACGCCGTAGTTCGTGCCCTGCCGCACGATCTGGGGCTGTTCCAGCTTCAGCTCGCTGACCGTGGGCATCACGATGCCATAGCCGGTGGCTTCCACCTGCTCAAGGGCACTACGTACCTTCTCGTACTCCCGTTTGGCCTTTGCCAGCTCCATGATGCAGGGCATCAGGCCCGCTTCGTCGCCAATGGCAAGGCCGGTCTGCTCGCTCAGCACCTGATAGAAAATTTCCGGCTTCAGCTCCACCGTAATGCGCACACTGCCGTTTGCAAGGTCGATGCCGCTGATGGCCGAGCGCTGCACTGCGTCACATTCCAGCGCAGGTGCGTCTGTTCCGGAGGGCACATCCTTCATGCGGGAGACCTTTGCCGCCAGCTGCATGGCAGCATCGTACACCTGCGTCTGCAGCCAGTGGCCGTTTTCCAGCATCGTGACCCAGCGCGGCAGGGCAAAATCCAGCTCCTGCACCGGGAACTCGTACAGCACCTGCCGCAGGATGCCGCCGAGCGCCGCCGCGTCCAGATCCACGCAGCTCACCGGCAGCACGGTGTGGTCGTAGTCCCGTGCCATGCCCTCGGCCAGCTGCTTCGTCTCCGGGGCATCCGGGTGGGTGCTGTTGAGCAGGATGATGTAGGGCTTGCCCAGCGCATCCAGTTCTTCCACGATGCGCTTCTCGGTTCTGGCATAGCCCTCCCGCGGGATGTCGCTCACAGAGCCGTCGGTGGTGACCACGATGCCGATGGTGGAGTGTTCGCAGATCACCTTGCGGGTGCCGGTCTCGGCGGCAAGGTCGAAGGGCACCTCGTGGTCGAACCACGGGCTTTTGACCATGCGGGGCTTGTCGTTCTCCTCATGGCCCATAGCCCCCTCCACCATGTAACCCACGCAGTCGATGAGCCGCACCCGGCACTCGCCGCCGCCCTCCAACTGCAGGGGCACGGCTGCTTCCGGGATGAATTTTGGCTCGGTGGTCATGATGGTGCGGCCCGCTGCCGACTGGGGCAGCTCGTCCCGGGCACGCTCCCGCGCAGCCGCCGGGCCGATGGCGGGCAGCACCAGCTGTTCCATGAAACGCTTGATAAAGGTGGATTTGCCGCTGCGCACCGGGCCAACCACCCCAATGTAGATATCTCCGCCGGTGCGTGCGCCGATCTCGCGGCAGATGCTCTTCTGTTCCTGATTTGCCAAATTGCTCTCCCCTTCCCGTTTGCGCTGTGCACCGGACCTATATGCCGGGCCGCTTGTTGTAATCGTATGAAACAGGACGGGGCATTATGCCGGAACGATTTTGAATGCCCTCCGCTTTGCTCTGGGCTAAGGTCAGCATCCTCGCCCTCTCCGTCACCTACGGTGACACCTCTCCCAAAGGGAGAGGCCTTGGCAAAGAGATGAACCTTGCGTGGACTGCCAAAGGCTCTCCCTTTGGGAGAGCTGGCAAATCCAGAGGATTTGGCTGAGAGGGCTAGGATGCTAAAGTAAGAGAGCTGCCGTGCAAAATGCACAGCAGCTCTCGGTATGATCTCTATAAAATTACGGGGTCAGACGGTTGGGGCCGCGGAACAGGAACTCGGCGTCCTTGATGGTCAGGCCGCACAGCAGCATGGTCAGGCGGTCGATGCCAATGCCGAAGCCACCGTGGGGCGGGCAGCCGTACTGGAAGAACTCCAGATAGAACTTGACATCATCGGCCAGACCCTTTTCCTCGGCCTGCTTCTTCAGCACCTCGTAGCGGTGCTCGCGCTGGGCACCGGTGGTGATCTCAACACCACGCCAGATCAGGTCGTAGCCCTGGGGCACGCCGTTCTCGTCCCGCATGTGGTAGAACGCACGCTTCTCGGCAGAGTAATCGGTGATAAAGAGGAACTCGTGGCCGTAATGCTTCTTCACCCACTCATAGCTCAGGCGCTCGGCCTCAGTGGTCAGGTCGCCCTTCTCGCTCTCATCGACGGTGTAGCCGAACTCTTCTTCCAGACCCTTGTACAGGTCAGCCAGCTTGACCACCGGGAACGGGGTGGTGGGAACGATGACTTCCTGCCCGAACATCTCCTTGATCTGGTCGCCGTAGTTGTCCTTGACGGCCTGCAGACCGGCAGTCAACAGCTCTTCTTCCATCTTCATCACGTCTTTATAGGAAGTGATGTAGCTGAACTCCAGATCGAAGCCGGAGAACTCGGTGGAGTGCTTGTTGGTGTAGCTCTTTTCGGCGCGGAACACAGGGCCGGTCTCGAAGATGCGCTCAAAGCCTGCAGCCATGGCCATCTGCTTGTAGAACTGAGGGCTTTGTGCCAGATAGGCGTTGCGGTCGAAGTAGTCCACCTTGAACACCTCAGAGCCGCTCTCGCTGGCAGCAGCGATCAGCTTGGGGGTGTGGATCTCGATGAAGTTACGGTCCAGCAGGAACTTGCGCATGGCGTTCACAAAGCAGCTCTGTGCCTTGAACATGAGCTGGTTCTCGTCGGTGCGCAGGTCGATCCAGCGGTAATCAATGCGCTGGTCGATGCTGGAGCGCTCCACAGCCTTCTTTTTCTTGGTGGCTGCGATCTCCTTGCGGACGATGGGCAGAGCGTTGGCGATGCTCTCGATCTCGATGCTCTCGGGGATCATCTCCACGCCGCCCATCTTGACGTAGTCGTTCTCCACCACCTTGCCGGTGACAGTGATGACGGAATCCGGGGTGAGCTGATCGATGGTATCCACCAGATCGGGGTGATCTTCCTTTTCTACCGTGATCTGCAGCTTGCCGGTAATATCCTTCAGCACGATAAAGGCCATATACTTGCTGTTGCGCAGGTTTTCGATAAAGCCCTGCACCTTGACCGTGCCGCCGATGGCCTTTTGAGCCTCGTTGATATAGGTGCGTTCCATAATACAGGAATCCTCCTTTGACATCTTGTGTACTGTTTTATTATACGCTTTTCCGGGGATAAATCAAGAGATATGGCGATTTAGAATGGCCTCCGCTGCGCTCTGGCCATCTTCTGCGGAAGAATTATTTTTATTTTGTGTTTGTCGCGGCCTGCGGGCCGCTCCAAGCACCTTTTCACAAATCAGGACAAATCAGCAAAAAATGCAGTTTCTGGTCACAGCCCTTCTGTGAAAAAGCAGTTCTGGAAAATCCGCAGATTTTCCAGAACTGCAAACATAAAATCTTTTTCTGCTAAGAATGGCAGAGCAAAGCGGAGCCATTTTTAATGGTCCCGCTTTTCCTCTTCGTGCAGAGTGCCGGTGCCGCCCTCCACCACGCCGTCATGCTTGAGCACAGCGGCAATGGTGCCGAAGAAGCATTTCACATCCAGCCCAAAGCTCAGATGCTCCACATACCAGCCGTCCAGCTTGGCCTTCTCCGCGATCTCCAGTTCGTCGCGGCCGTGGATCTGTGCCCAGCCGGTAAGGCCCGGGCGCACATCGTTTGCATGGTACTTGTCGCGCTCTGCCAGCAGGTCGTACTGGTTCCACAAAGCAGGCCGCGGGCCGATGACCGCCATATCACCTACAAAGATATTCCACAGCTGGGGCAGCTCGTCCAGACTGGTCTTGCGCAGGAAATGACCCATGCGGGTGATATACTGGTCCGGGTCGTGCAGCAGATGGGTGGGCATATCGTGGGGCGTATCAATGCGCATGGTGCGGAACTTTAAAATGTAAAAGTGCTTTTTGCCAATGCCCACACGCTTCTGTTTGAAGAACACCGGGCCGGGCGAGTCCAGCTTGATGGCGACGGCCAGAATGAGAAAAAGCCAGGACAGGCAGATCATGCCGCACAGCGACAGCACCACCGCCAGAAGGCGCTTGATTCCATTGCGATACATGGGGTTCCTCCATTTTCCGATTCAAAGTAGCGGTTCCAGTATAACAGTATGGGCCGGAATTTGCAATTGCATCCGCCGCCTGCCGCCGATATTTTTATGCTTTGGCTGCGTTCTGCCGGTTTTGTGGCAAAAAAGTGCCGGTTTTGTCTCTTGTTTTGCAGCGCGGCCCGGGGTAAGATAAAGAAACTAAGAAGTCCACTCCCCCAGTCTCGCTTTCGCTCGACATCCCCCTCGGAGATGGGGCCTTTGGCAAAACCTCTCACTTTGATAGACTTCCCCCGGCCGGGGGAAGATGTCGCGTAAGCGACAGAAAGGGGAGCGAGGTGGCACGCCGAAAGGCGTGACGGAGAGAGCAAGGATGCTACAAGGAGGTTCCCTATGATCCAGCGTTTCCGTTTTGGCCTGCCCCTGCCCACCGACAGTGTAGTGCAGGAGATCCCAGTTTCCGCCGGGCCGGTGCCCTTTCTCACAGCCGAAGAAGACGGCTGGGCCTACCGGATGGCTCCGGATGCCATCGTGTACGGTCTGGGCGAAATGCCCCGCGGCATCAACAAGCGCGGCTGGCACTACGTGACCAACAACACCGATGAAGCCCGCCACAGCGAGGATAAGCTTTCCTACTATGGTGCGCACAATTTTCTGCTCATTGACGGCGGCGCAGGCCGTGAATGCTTTGGTGTGTTCATCGATTTCCCGGGCAAAGTGCGTTACGATATCGGCTACACCGAATACGATGCCCTGCGCTTTGCCACCGAAGAGCCGGATCATGAGCTTTACATCATTACCGGCGATGACCTGAACGCTATCAGCCGCCAGTTCCGGCAGCTCATCGGCCGCAGCTATATCCCGCCCAAGTGGGCCTTTGGTCTGGCGCAGAGCCGCTTTGGCTACAAGACCGCTGAGGACGTGCGGGAGGTGGCCCGCCAGTACAAAGAGAACGATCTGCCGCTGGATATGATCTGCATGGACATCGATTACATGCAGGACTACGCGGATTTTACCGTAAACAAGCAGCGCTTCCCGGACCTTGCCGCCCTGAGCGCCGAGCTGAAAGCACAGGGCATCCGGCTGGTGCCCATCATCGATGCGGGTGTGCGCATCGACCCGGAAAACCCCGTCTGTGCCGAGGGCCTTGCAAACGGTTTCTTCTGCACCAAAGCCGACGGCACCCCCTTTGTGGCGGCGGTGTGGCCCGGCAAGGCTTACTTTGCGGACTTCCTGCGCCCGGAGGTGCGGGAGTGGTTCGGCCGGCAGTACAAGGCACTGACCGACTGCGGCATCGAGGGCTTCTGGAATGATATGAACGAGCCTGCGCTGTTTTACTCACCCGAGCGGCTCAAGGCTTTCTTTGAGAGCATGGACGAACTGAGCCGGAAGGACAACATCGTGCAGGATGAATTCTTTGGTAAGGTGGTGGGCGGTGCGCTGGGCCTGATGAACGCCCCCGAGGACTACGCCAGCTTCTACCACGATGTGGACGGCCAGCGGGTGCGCCATGACAGGGTGCACAACCTCTACGGCGGCAATATGACCCGTGCGGCAGGCGAAGCCTTTGCCCGCCTGCGGCCCGGCAGACGCACGCTGCTCTACAGCCGTTCCAGCTTCATCGGCAGCCACCGCTACGGCGGCATCTGGCTGGGTGACAACGCTTCCACATGGGCACAGCTTCTGGCCAATATCCAGATGATGCCCAACGTGCAGCTGTGCGGCTTTCTTTATACCGGTGCCGACCTGTGCGGTTTTTCCTACGATACTACGCCCGATCTGGCTCTGCGCTGGCTGGAGTTCGGCCTGTTCACGCCGCTGATGCGCAACCACGCCACCGACGGCTCCCGGATGCAGGAATACTACCGCTTTGCGGATATGCTGCCTGCCCTGCGGAAGATGCTCCGGCTGCGGTATGCCCTGCTGCCCTACCTTTATAGTACCTTCATGAAGGCGGCATTGGAAAATACCAGTTACTTCCGGCCCTTGGGCTTTGATTTTCCTGCTGACCCGGATGCCCGCGAGGTGCAGGACCAGCTGCTGCTGGGCGAGGGTGTGATGGTAGCGCCTGTCTACACCCAGAACGCCAGCGGACGGCATGTCTACCTGCCGGAAGCAATGAAGCTCTACCGCATCCGCAGTGTAGACGACTACGACACCGAGCTTCTGCCCGCCGGGCACCACTACGTCCGCTGCGCACTGGACGAAGTGCTGCTGTTCATCCGCCCGGGCCATGCGGTGCCGGTGGCAAGACCCGCCAGCTGCACCGCCCAGCTGGACGAGACCAGCCTGACCCTGTGGGCCTGCCCGGACGAAAATGGCAGCGCCCGCTGCCGGATGTACACCGATGACGGCGAGACGAGCGATTTTGCCGCACCGGAGCACTGGAAGGTGCTTGAATTGAACTGAAAAGCCGTTTTCCTGTGGCATTGCCGGAAAAAACTGTCTTTTTTCGGCGGTGCCACTTGTATTTTTCTGCGCCGCGCGTTATAATATGCCTTCGGTTCCCTTTATTTACGAAAAATTTACATCTCAGATGCTGTCTTCCTAAGCAGTGTGCAATGCTTCGGAAAACGGCTTCTCCGCGTAAACGATAAAAAGGAGGCACTCTTCTCATGGCTCAGACAAGCCGCTCCGCTGACCTGACCAGCGGCCCGATGCTGCAAAAGATCATCCTGTTTTCCATCCCGCTGGCAGCTTCCAGCATTCTGCAGCTGCTGTTCAACGCTGCGGACGTAGTGGTCGTGGGCCGCTTTGCGGGCAGCACCGCACTGGCCGCCGTCGGCTCCAACGGCTCCCTCATCAACCTGCTGGTGAACCTGTTCGTAGGGCTTTCGCTGGGCGCAAACGTGGTGGCGGCCCGCTGCTTTGGTGCAAAGGATGACCACGGCGTGCAGGACACGGTGCAGACCTCGGTGACGCTGGGCCTTGTCAGCGGCGTGCTGCTGGCTGTGGTGGGGTTCTTTGCAGCCCGGGGGCTGCTGGAGCTGATGAGCTGCCCGGAGGATGTGATCGACCTCTCTGCGCTGTACCTTAAAATTTATTTCATCGGGATGCCCATGACCATGCTGTACAACTTCAGCAGTGCGCTGCTGCGCGCCGTGGGCGACACCAAGCGCCCGCTGTACTGTCTGGCAGCAGCTGGCATCATCAACGTGGTGCTGAACCTTGTGTTCGTCATTGGCTTTTCCATGAGCGTGGCAGGCGTGGCACTGGCCACCATCATCAGTCAGACCGTTTCCGCCTGCATGGTGACGCGGATGCTGATGAAGGAGGAGGGCGCTCTGCATCTGGATCTGCATCATCTGGGCTTCCACATGGGTGCCCTGAAGCAGATTCTGCTTATCGGCCTGCCTGCCGGTCTGCAGAGCACCGTGTTCAGCCTGTCCAACGTGGTCATTCAGTCGGCCATCAACTCCTTTGGTTCCACGGTGGTGGCAGGCAGTTCGGCCTCCGCCAATCTGGAGGGCTTCGTCTATACCGCCATGAACGCCTTTTCGCAGGCTGCCGTCACCTTTACCAGCCAGAACATGGGCGCGCGCAAGTATCAGAACCTGAACCGTGTTGTCCTCAACTGCCTGCTGTGCGCCATCGTGACCGGCGTGGTGCTGGGCGGCGGTGCGGTGCTGTCAGGCACCCAGCTGCTGCACTTCTACTCCTCGGATGCGGCGGTGATCGCCGCCGGATACGAACGCCTGCGGGTGATCTGCGGCACCTACCTGCTGTGCGGCATCATGGATACGCTGGCCAGCAGCCTGCGCGGCCTTGGCTACAGCGTGCTGCCTATGGTGGTGAGCCTTGTGGGCAGCTGCCTGCTGCGGCTGGTGTGGATCGCCACCATCTTCCAGCTGAACCGCACACCGTTCATGCTGTACATCAGCTACCCCATCAGCTGGGTGCTGACGGCTGCCGTACATCTGGCCTGTCTGCTGGTAGTGCGGCACAAGATGAAAAGCAAAGAGCGGTCTTTGCAGGCAGTCTAAAGGGCAAATGGACATTGTTATTGACAATTCCTGCAAAAATCATTATATTATAAATAGAAAAGGCGCTGTCCGCAATGGTCAGCTCCTTGCCCGTTTAGTCAAGAAAAGATTGACCGCACGAGTTGGTAGCTGGGCGGTCAGTCTTTTTTGCTATCATCGGCTTTGTGCTTGGAAAACATTGTCATGACCTCAACGGCCAGACGGATCACGTCCACGATCAGACCCAACAGTGTGAGAATGAAGGTGAGCAGTGCGAGGGTTTCCAACAGAGTCACCGGATATCCCTCCCTTCGCCTTCAAGGCTCCGGGAAGTTTCATTTTGCAAAAAAGTTCCACTCCCGGAACCTCTGCTTCGTTCTATGTAGAAAGAGCAGCGATAACGGGCAGGAAGCATGACCACCTGCGCTTGCAGACAGCACCTTAACGCCACCCTTCGGGGTGGCGTTTTTAGTTTAACATACTTTTTGACGAATTACAACTTTTTACAGCTCCTTTGCCAGCAGGTAGCGGTCGTGGCCGCCATACATTTCCCGCCGGGAGACGATGGCAAAACCGGACGCAAGGGCGTTGTGCAGGCTGTACTGGTTCTGCGGGCTGACGGTAGCACCGATGTGGGTGATTTTTTCCGGGAAAAGCGGCAGGGCCGCTTCCAGCATGAGCCGTTGCAGGCCGTTGCCGCGAAAGTCTGCGTGGACGATGGCGCTGTCCGCATTGGCCCAGTGCTCCCACTCGGTGCGCGGCACATCCATGAAGGCCGCATAGTTGTGCGCGCTGCGCCCGCAGAAGCGCACGATGAGATACCCGCCAAGGCGGCTGCCCTGCCATGCGCCGATGCACAGGTCATTGCGGACATAGGCCGTGATGTTTTCCAGCGTGTCCGGCACGAACTGCTCCGGGTCCGGCATGGCGGCGCGCACCTCGTTTTGCAAGGCGTACACCGCCGGGGCCTGCTCCGGCGTGCAGCGGCGCAGCTGCATGGACACCGGCGGCTGCACCGGCTGGCCGCAGATCTTGTGCAGAAAAACTTCCATCTTGCGTTTCCCTCCAAAATAAAATCATACTTTTTCGCTGTTTCCAGTATAAATGCCGCTTTTATAAATGTCAATTTATGTTATAATAAAGTATAAAGGGGTCTGCGGCGTATGGCGTGGTCACAAAGGTGCCGTGCGGCGCAGGCTTCAAGTCCCGGCGGGGAGCATCCCCTGCCCGTGAACGGAGGAACCGAACCATGAAGGAATCTGCACTTACCTCTTCCAACCGATTGGGCGGTGCTGTGATCAGCGACCGCATCGTTGCCAGTCTGCTGGAAGAGCTGCGCACCGGGCGCTATGCCCGGGCCGACCGTCTGCCCGCCGAGGTAGATCTTTCCGCTGAGCTGGGCGTGAGCCGCACCGTCATCCGCGATGCATTGAGCGAGATGGAGCGCGCAGGCTATGTGGAACGCGTGCGCGGCATTGGCACGGTGGTGAACCGCGCTGTGCTGAGCCTGCGCAGCCGGCTGGACCAGAAGCTGGAATACTACCCGCTGATCCGCAGCTTTGGCAGCTACCCCCACGCCGACGGCATTCAGGTATTTCCCATCCGTGCCGGTGAAGAGCTGGCCCGCGATCTGGAAATTGAGCCGGGCGACGACGTGATCTGCATTAAAAAGCGCATTCTGGCCGACACCACCCCGGTGATCTACTCCATCGACTACCTGCCCAGAGCACTGTTCGGTGCCAGAGACTACACCCGCATCGACCTGACCGGCGGCGTGTTCGATATTCTGGAACGGGAGTGCCACCAGCAGATCTCCTCCAACGTCGCCCACCTGAAGGCAAGCTGCGGCGACGATGCCATCCGCTCCGCCATGCGCCTTGCTCCGGGCGAGGCCATGCTGCTGCTGGACGAAGTGTGTTTCAATCGTTTGTGCCGCCCGGTGATGCGCTCGCTGAGCTACTACACAAACTTCTTTGATTTTTCCATTTTACGCAAGCTGCTCTAAACCAAAAAACTGACGGAGGTATGCACCCATGCGACATCTGATCGACCCGTTGGATTTTACCCAGCAGGAAATTTCCACTCTGCTCGACCTGGCCGACCGCATCCATGACGACCCGGCCGCGTATCAGGAGGTGGCCCGGCATAAAAAGCTGGCTACCCTGTTCTACGAGCCTTCCACCCGCACCCGCCTCTCCTTTGAGGCAGCCATGCTGAACCTTGGCGGCCATGTGCTGGGCTTTCCCAGTGAGAACGTGTCCAGCGCAAGCAAGGGCGAAAGCGTTGCCGACACCATCCGCGTGGTGTCCTGCTATGCGGACATCGTGGCCATGCGCCACCCCAAAGAGGGCGCACCGCTGCGCGCTTCCCGCTACTCCCGCATCCCGGTGATCAACGCGGGCGACGGCGGCCACCAGCACCCCACCCAGACCCTGACGGACCTCATGACCATCCGCCGCCGCATGGGACGGCTGGATGACCTGACCATCGGCCTGTGCGGCGACCTGAAATTCGGCCGCACCGTGCACTCCCTCATCAAGACCATGGCCCGCTGCAAGAACATCCGGTTCGTGCTTATCAGCCCGGAAGAGCTGCGCGTGCCGGACTACATCGTAAAGGACGTGCTGGAGGCCAACGGCATCCCCTACCAGGAGACCCGCAGTCTGGAGGAATCCATGTCGGAGCTGGACATCCTGTACATGACCCGCGTGCAGAAGGAGCGCTTCTTCAACGAGGAGGACTACATCCGCCTGAAGAACAGCTACATCCTCACCAAGGAAAAGATGGGCCTTGCAAAGCCGGATATGGCTGTGCTGCATCCCCTGCCCCGCGTCAACGAGATCGCACTGGACGTGGACGACGATCCCCGCGCCGCCTACTTTGAGCAGGTGCAGAACGGCGTGTATGTGCGTATGGCACTGATCATGACCCTGCTGGGCCTGCGCGACCCCAAGGCACCTAAGGAGGAGAACTGATATGCTGAACATCGATGAAATTCAGAACGGCATCGTGATCGACCACATCAAGGCAGGCACCGCCATTGGCCTGATGGACCTGCTGGGCATTGCGGGCAACCGCACCGCCAGCGTGGCGCTGATCCAGAATGCACGCAGCAACAAGAGCGCCAGCGGCCGCAAGGACATCATCAAGGTGGAGGGCGATGCTTCCTGGCTGAACCTGGATGTGCTGGCCTACCTTGACCCGGGCATCAGCGTGACCATCATTGAAAACGGCAAGGCCGTGCGCAAGGAAAAACCCAAGCCTCCCAAGCGTCTGGTGAACATCGTGCGGTGCAAGAACCCCCGCTGCATCTCCTCCATTGAGGAAGAGTGCGATCAGATCTTTGAGCTGAGCTCCAACGGCAAGTACCGCTGCATCTACTGCGAGCAGGAGCTGCAGGTAAAGCCGGAATAACGACACAGAAAAAGAGCTGCTGTATCAGGCAATTTTGCCGTACAGCAGCTCTTTTTTTGCAATAAAAAATCTGACGGAACTCTCACCGACGCAAATGCCCTGTGCGGCAGATGCTCCATTCCCACAAGCAGCACCTGCCGGACAGAAATGCGACGTACCGAGTGACTTTATCAGCAGCAAACCCCAAAGTTCGCCGTTGAAAGCCCCGCCAGATGAGCTGCGCAGCGCATGAGGACTGCACAGCGAAGAGCAAAGGGAAAACAGAGCAGCTTAACACGCACCGCTGCCCGGATCACTGCACAGGGGGCAAAGCTTCACCAAGGTTTCCTTTGGCCGCAAATCCGCCCTGCCCCGGCAGGAGGTCGCCTTTACTGGCCTTAGTATAGCATTGTTGCGTGCCTGTTGCACAGAACATGTCATAAATTGTCGGTACTCATGTCATGAACTGCGCACGGGATGGCGCAGGTAAACCGGAACCACCGGTCGCGGCAGCTCACGGTGTACTCGGCACCGTACTTGCGCAGCACGTCCTGCACATTGGCAAGGCCCATGCCGTGGCCGCTCTCCTTTTTGGTGGTGCCGGGCAGCTTGCCCTCCTCCAGCAGCAGGTCTTCCTGCACGCGGTTGCGCACCGAGATCAGGTATTCTTCCGGCGTTTTGCGGATGCGCACATGCACCTCCGGCGGCAGGGCCTGCGCTGCGGCGCGGGTGGCGTTGTCCAGAAGGTTGGAGAGCACGATGACCATATCCATGCTGTCGAAGGGCATCCGCTTGAGATCGCACAGGTCAAAGTAAATGTTCACGCCAACTTTTGCCGCTTCTTCGTATTTTTTGCTCAGAATGGAATCCAGCAGCGGGTTGTGGGTATCCATGATGGTGGTGCCCGCCGCCACCGTTTTGCTCACGCTGGCAATGTAGGCCTGTGCGCCTTTCAGATCTCCCTGATCCAGCAGGGCGGTAAGGGCTGTCATGTGGTTGGTGAACTCGTGGGTCAGGCGGCGCTGTTCCGTGTAGGAATCCAGCAGGGCTTCGGCACGCTGCTGTTCCAACTGAGCACGGTAGCGGGAGTTCTGCCGCTGCACCACCTGATCGTTGAACATCTGCACGATGGCGATATGCACCAGCACCGCCACGCTCATGCCAAAGGTGAGCAGCATGGTCATCCGGGTAGCGGGCTGCTGGGTCCCTGTGACCATCAGCACGATGTTCAGCACCACAGCCACCCCGGGGAAAAAGGACATCACCAGCGCCTGCAGCGGCTGCAGAGCACACTTCTGGTTCCAGCTGTACAGGGAATGCGCAACTGCTGCACCCACGATAAGGTTCGCGGCGCACAGAGCGATCAGGCAGCCGGTGTGCTGCCATGCTTCGCCGGTGCGCACTCCGGTGAACCAGGAGTAGGTATAGTTGACCGTGTTCTCCACCAGCAGGCACATGGTGCCGTTGATCAGGCAGGCGGTGAGCTTATCGGCAAAGGTTCCGCCAAACAGCTGCGCCGTAACAAAAAGGTACAGCACATTGAGCAGGACGCTCTGCACATTGAAAAATGACATTCCTGTTGCGAGTGACAGGCCCAGCTGTCCCATACACAGCAGCTCTGCCCACAGAACCGGCCAGCGCAGTTTTCCCCTGCCCAGATAGGCCCACTCCACCAGAATAAAGGCGTTGCCCTGGACCAGACACACCAGATGCCCCAGCATCATTTCCGCAAATGCATCACTCATCCACATACTGCCCCTTCCATTCCAGATATGCGTTCTGGATGGCCGCATAGCCTGCGCGGCTCACGCTCAGCTCCACCCCGTTTTTCAGCAGGGCGCGGTAGCTGCGGATGCTGCGCACATATTTCATGTTCACCACATCGCTGCGGCTCACCTGCAAAAAGCCGTTCTCGTAGAGCATGGGCGGCAGGTCGGCGATCTTGCCGTAGTAGGTGCAGATGGGCCGGCGGGCAATGTCGCCGTAGACGTTGATCTGGCGCAGGTCGCTTTCCAGATAATAGATCTGATCCAGCGGAATTTCCGTTTCGGTGCGGTTGTGGTGCACCGTCAGGGTCTTGCGCTGGTCGGTCAGGGCGGCAAGCAGGTCGTCCAGACACTTGGGCAGGGTGCGCGCAATGTCCCGCTTGAGCAGGTAGCGGTAGGCGTTCACCGTGTAGCCTTCCAGCGCAAATTCCAGATAGGCCGAAACATACACCAGCATCAGGCCGGGGCACTTCTGCTTGAGCTGACGGCCCAGCACCATGCCGTTTGCACCGGGCATGTCCACGTCCAGAAACGCTAGCTGATACAGCTCCAGCCCCGGCGTTGCAAGCACCTCGGCTGCGCTGGTGCAGACGGCGGTGTGCACCTGCACGCTGCGGGCGGTAAAGTAGACGGTGACATATTCTGCCATGCGCGCGCCGAACGCCGCATCGTCGTCACAGATCAGGATATGCATGGAAGGTTCCTTTCTGCCGCAAAAGGCCCCTCTTATTGATGGAATAAGAGGAGCCGGGAACTCCTTCCGTCACGGCTTGCGCCGTGCCACCTCCCTCCCAGAGGGAGGCTTTGGCATGGCGGCAAACTTTCCCTCTTCGCCAGAGGCTCCCTCCATGAGACAGACTCCCCCGGTCGGGGGAGGTGGCACGAAGTGCCAGAAGGGGAACAGCTGTCGAGCGAATGCGAGACTGAAGGAGTGTTTTATTTACGCAAAAAATTTATCGTAGATGCCAAAAGCAAAGATGAACAGCACGATCACCGGCAGCACGCAGGTCAGGTAACCGCGCATCCAGTCGTGCATCTTGAGGCCCTTGCCGGTGTTGACTTCCTTTTTATAGTTGTCCCAGCCCCAGCCGTACTTGGTAACGCAGAACAGCAGGTACACCAAGCTGCCCAGCGGCAGGAACAGGTTGCTCACGAGGAAGTCCTCCAAATCCAGCACAGCGCCGCCGAACACGGCAAAGCCGTCCCATGCCCACACGTTGTAGCCCAGCACGCAGGGCAGCGAAAGCAGGGTGATGAGCACGAAGTTCACCAGACTGGATTTCTTGCGGCTGCAGCCGGTCAGCTCCATGCCGCAGCAGATGATGTTCTCGAACACAGCCAGCACGGTGGAAAGCGCTGCAAAGGCCATGAACAGGAAGAACAGGGAGCCCCACAACCGGCCCATGGCCATGTTGGCAAAGATGTTGGGCAGGGTAATGAAGATCAGGCTGGGGCCGCTGGTCTGGTCCACACCGTAGGTGAAGCAGGCCGGGAAGATGATGAGACCGGCGGTGATGGCCACGAAGGTATCCAGCACCACGATGCGGGCGGACTCGCCCAGCAGGGAGTGCTCCTTGCCGATGTAGCTGCCAAAGATGGACATTGCGCCAATGCCAAGGCTCAGGGTGAAGAAGGCCTGATTCATGGCGGACACCAGCGTGTTGACCACGCCCACCTCTTTCATGCGCCCGAAGTCGGGCACGAGGAAGAAGCTCAGGCCTTCCTTTGCGCCGGGCATGAACAGGCTGTTGACGGCCAGCACCACCATGATCACCAGCAGGGCGATCATCATGACCTTGGTCACGCGCTCAAGGCCGTTCTGCAGACCCTTGGCGCACACAAAGATGCCCAGTGCCACCACGAACACCATCCAGAAGGTCATCACACCGGGGTCTGCCAGCATTTCGGTAAACTTGCCAGCCACCTGATCGGCGTTCAGGCCTGCCAGCTTACCGGTGGCGGTCATGTAGAAATAGTGCAGCATCCAGCCTGCCACGGTGGTGTAGAACATCATGAGCAGATAGCAGCCAATGAGGGTGAGGTAGCCGTGGATGTGCCACTTCTGGCCCGGTTTTTCCAGTGCCTGATAGGCCCGCACCGGGCTTTTGCGGGAAGCGCGGCCCACTGCAAACTCCATGGTCATAATGGGCAGGCCCAGAATGACCAGAAAGAGCAGGTAGAACAGCACAAATGCGCCGCCACCGCCCTGACCGGCAATATAAGGGAACTTCCACACGTTGCCAATGCCGATGGCACAGCCCGCCGAAAGCAGAATGAAGCCCATGCGGGACTTCAGTTTTTCTCTTTCCATGATTCCAAACTCCTTGTTTTCCGTTCTGCTCTGCCCTGCCCTTTGCGGGGCCGGGCGAAGCGTTGCTTTTGTATTATAGCACAAATTTGGTCGAAGAACAGGGGCGCTTCAGCAAGATGAACTTTTATTGTCAAAAGTATTCTTTGTCTTTCCCGCGTGCACAGCCTGCACATCCGGCAGGAGTGTTTGACACTTTTTATTGCTGGTGCGTTTGTTTTTTGCGTATTTGCAGTAAAATTCAATTTCATTCACTTGAAGCGTGAAAAGCTGACAGTTATTCACTTATATAAAAGTGCCTTGCATAACAGCCGAGAACCATCTCTTGACAAACCAACAAAAAGAAACTATACTACAAATAGAGAAGGTGCTGTCCGCAATGGTCAGCTCCCTCCGGCTAATTGGTCAATAAGAAGAATGACCGCTCACCGTTTGGAGACTGGGGCGGTCATTTCTTATTGTTATGGATCTCTTTGAAGATTGCCCATGCGATCTGAAATGTAATCCCAACTGTACCGCCAACAATGACGAACAGCTGCAGAACATCGTTCAACACCATGATGCATCCCCCCTTCCGCGTTTGCGAACGGGGGAACAAACAATAAGCTTTTACGTCCCCCGGACGCTTGCCGGAGGGAAGCATGACCACCTGCGCTTGCAGATAGCACCTAATCACCGCCTTTTCGGGCGGCATCTTTATGATATCATAAAAAATAACATTTTACAACAAAGAAAGTACCCGCTGTACAGGTGCTTTCTTTTCGTTTATATAGGTATATAGGCTTACTTCCGCTTCTTCGGAGCAGTACCCTTGCCCACCGGGCCGCGGGGGCGGCGCGCGGCAGCCTTGGACTGCACTGCGGCGCTGCGGGTCTGGGCGCGGCCCTTGGCGGCAGCGGCACGCAGACCGTTGATCTCTGCCTTGGTCAGCTCACGGTAGGTGCCGGGCTTGAGCATTCCCAGCTTCACCACGCCCTCGGCATTGCGCTTCAGGCGCACCACCTCAAGGCCCACGGTCTCGCACATGCGGCGGATCTCGCGGTTCTTGCCCTCTTTCAGGGTCATTTCCATCACGGTGCGGCCCGGCTCGTCGGTAACAACATTGATGGCGCAGGGCATGGTCTTGGTGCCGTCGTCCAGCACAACGCCGCTGCTCAGCTTCAGGATCTGGCTTTCATCGGCGCGGGGCTGCACGGTGACGCGGTACAGCTTGGAGATGCCGCCCGACGGATGGGTGACGGCCTGCGCAAACGCGCCGTCGTTGGTCATGAGCAGCAGGCCCTCGCTGTCCTTATCCAGACGGCCCACCGGGTACAGGCGGGCGGGGATATCGCTCACCAGCTCCATCACGGTCTTGCGGCCCAGCTCGTCGCTGGCGGTGGTCACATAGCCGCGGGGCTTGTACAGGGCCAGATAGTACATCTGCTGATCCTTGCGGATATAGATGCGCTCGTCGTCCACGTGCAGCACGTCGCGGTTGGGGTCCATCTTGTCGCCCACCTTGACGGGGTGGCCGTTGACCTTCACGCGGCCCTCGGCAATGATCTGTTCTGCCGCACGGCGGGAGCACAGACCCTGTTCAGCCATGATCTTTTGAATACGTTCTTCTGCCATAATAAAACTCCTTGTGCGCCTCCCGGCGCTCAAAACGCGCACCTCTCCCCTGTTTTGGGGTGCGGGTGCGCCTGTATCAAAACTGTGAGTTGGAAGCTCACAGTTACGGCGATGGTGATTAGCAGGCCAGCAGGGAGCTTTCTCCGCGAACAGCCCGGGACTCCAGTCCCGCCCCAACGCTTGCGCGCCGGGGCCCCACCCCCAGGACATTCGCTGGAGAAACTCCCTGCCGTCCTGCCGGGATCGGCACCGGATACTCCGGCAAGATGCGCGAAGCCATGTCTAAAGTGCAGGCTGCGACTAAAATCGACAGAAAAGCCTGCCGGGAAGTGCGAGGGCTACACCACGCTGGTGGTCTGGCGAGCGCAGGCGGGACGGAGTGTCCGGTGCCAAGCCCTCCACTTACTGCTCAGCAGGAGCAGAAGGCTCTTCCTTCTTTTCGTCCTTCTTGATGAGGGCGGCAACCTTGTCCACCAGCTCCGGCAGCATGGTCAGGGCACGGCTGATGGTGTCGGCGTTGTCCGACAGCTGGATGGTGCGCACGCAGCCGTCCTTTACCACGAGGAAGGCCACCGGCTGGATGTTCACACCCGCACCGGAGCCGCCGCCGAACAGGTCCTTGTTGGCGGCGTTCTTGCCGTCAAAGTCGGTGCCGCCGGAGGCAAAGCCAAAGCTCACCTTGGAAACCGGCAGGATGGTGGTGCCGTCCTCGGTGATGATGGGCTTGCCAATGATGGTGTTGGAGTCCACCATCTGGTGGATCTTCTCCATGGTAACGTTCATCAGGCCCTGAATGGGATGCTCAGCCATAAAACAGCTCTCCTTTATCGGTTTGATTCGGGCAAAGGCCCGTTGTCTGCAGATCCGGATACTCCTATAGTGTACCACATTATAGGAAGATGTCCAATACTTTTTTGCGCCAGAACTCGTACAGCACCCGCACCGCCGCAAGGACGATGAACAGTGCCTGCGCGCTCACCCGGCAGGACACCCGGTCCTCCACGGTGGGCTGCCCGCTGCCAAAGTCCGGCAGGATGCGCAGCTCATCGAACTGCAGCCAGAGAAAGCGGTCCAGCACGCCCAGTACCGGGTACAGCCACGCCTGCAGCTTGCCGTAGCTGCGGGCAGCGGCGGCGGGGTCCTCCCCGCGCACACCAAGGCGCACCTGTATTTTTGTAATGCGCAGCGCACCGAACACAGCTTTGGTCAAAGTGCCCGCACCTTTGAGCATGGTGCAGAGGATCTCCAGCGTGATCTTTGCCTTTTTGCGCGGCTGGGCGGGCTTGTTTGCCTTGGCGGCAGCGGCGGCGGCCTTTTTGCGGGCCTTTTCCTCTGCCTTTTTCCGCTTGCGCTCGGCCCGCCATGCGGCAAACTTTGCCTTGACCTTGCCAAAACCCCTGGGCGGCTCCGGGTTTTCCGGTGCGGGCGGCGGCTCCGGCTTCGGGTACTGGAACACCGGGAAGGTGATGCCCAGCGCACCGGCCTTTACGGTGAGTACGCCGTGCTCCCAGCACAGGTCTGCGCAGAAGGGACACAGCAGCAACAGCACCAGTAAGATCAGCACCACCAGCAGCAGAATGCCGATCACCCGGAGAATGAACAGCAGCACTGCGCCCAGCGCGGCGAGGAATGCTCCCATGCGTTACCCCTCACTTTCTGTCGGTGATGCGTTCGTTTCCGTTTCCTGCCCATGCACCGGCGGCAGGTCGGCCAGAGAAGAAAGGCCGAACACCCGCAAAAAGGTGTCGGTGGTGCGGAAGCTCACCGGCCTGCCCGGCAGGTCAAGGCGGCCTGCTTCCTCAATGAGGCCCTTTTCCAGCAGGCCCGACACGCTGGACGAGGAATCCACGCCGCGCACCTGCTCGATGAAGGCGCGGGACACCGGCTGGTTGTAGGCGATCACGGTCAGGGTCTCCATGGCGGCGGGGCCAAGGGGCACTGCGCGGCGGCTGTCCAGCAGGCGGCGGATGCAGTCGGCCCACTCGGTCTTGGTGGCAAGCTGCCAGCGGGTGTTCAGGTGCAGCAGGCACAGGCCGCTGTCCTCCCGGGCGTAGCGCTCCCGCAGGGCTTCCAGCGCGGCTTCCACGCTGAGCTGCGGCAGCTGCACCGCCTGGGCCAGCTTGTCGGCACCAATGGGGTCGCCGCTGGCAAACAGCATGGCTTCCACGGCTGCACGGATCTGTTTCTGGTTCATTCCTTCTCCTTATCACGTTGGATGCGGCCCCGCTGCATGGTCAGCCGGCCCTCGTCGTCCAGCTTTACGCGGCCGCCGCGCACCAGCTCCAGCAAGGCCAGAAAGGTGGCCACGTTGGTGCTGCGGGTCTGCTGGCGGCTGAACAGCTGGCTCATTTTTGCCGCTGTACCGGCAATCAGGTGCCGCAGAATGTACACCACCCGGCTCGTCACCGACACCATGGGCGCTGTGACCAGCGGCTCGAACTGCTGCTGGGTAGGCTCCCGGCGCAGCTTGGTGCGGCCGGAAAGAACGGCCCAGTAATCCGCCAGCACCTGCGGCGCATGGTGCAGGTCGTAGGTGTTATCGAACTCCATCTCCATGGGCGGACGCACAAAAACCGGCGCAGCTTCGGCCTTTTGGCGCAAAAGCGCAGCCATGCGGCGGCACTGGTCGTATTCGATCAGCTGGCCGGTGAACTCCTGCTTCATGCGCTCGCCCTCTTCGCTGCGGGGCAAAAGCAGGTAGCTTTTCATCTCCACCAGCCGCGCGGCCATCTCGATGAAGGCGCTGGCGGCTTCCGGGTCCGGGTCGGCCCGCGCCACCGTGGCGGTGTACTGGTCGATCAGCTCCAGAATGGGGATGTTGTGCAGGTCCATCTTATGTTTGGCCACAAGCGCCAGCAATAATTCCAGCGGGCCGTCAAAATCTTCCAGATGGAAGGTCAGTTCTTCTGCCACGCTCACACCACCGTCCCAAGGCCGGCATAGTAGATGGAATACGCGATCTTATCAATGTAGCCGGTGCCCTTGCCCAGCAGCTCCCACACAATGTTGTTCAGGTAGTACAGGGGGGTATCCAGTGCGCCGAACCACACTGCCGCCAGCAGGGCGATCATGATATAGCGCTCGTACTTCATCAGGCCAAAGTAGATGCGCCGGGGCAGCAGCACCAGCAGGATGCGGCTGCCGTCCAGCGGCGGCACCGGGATCAAGTTGAACACGGCAAGGCTCACGTTCATCAGCACAAGGTACTGCAGGAACATGGCAATGTAGATGGTGGCATCGTTCACCGGTGCCCAGTAGTACATGAGCTTCCACACCACCATGCCCACATAGGCAAGGAGGATGTTTGCCGCAGGGCCAGCCAGCGCGGTGAGGGCCATGCCCCACTTGGGGTTTTTGAAATTGCGGGGGTCGGTGGAGACGGGCTTTGCCCAGCCCACGCCCGCAAACACCATGCACAGCGTGCCCAGCAGGTCAAAGTGGGCAAAGGGATTCATGGAGAGCCGCCCCTGCCGCTTTGCGGTGTCGTCGCCCAGCAGCCATGCCGCCAGCGCGTGGCCGCACTCGTGGAAGGGGATGGCCACCAGCGCCACCAGCGCGCGGATGAGATAATAGATGCCCTGAGAGGTCATTCGATATTCCTGCCTTTTTTCAGTATACCATATATAATACTATTTTTTGAGGTTTTAGACAAGGGGGTAAACTCCTTCAGTCTCGCATGCGCTCGACAGCTCCCTCAGTGAGGGAGCCCTTGGCAGGGAGAAAAACTTTGCCGTACTGCCAAAGCCTCCCTCCATGAGAAAGACTTCCCCCGGCCGGGGGAAGATGTCACGCAAGTGACAAAAAGGGGAGCAGTGGCATTGCGTAAGCAATGACGGAGGGAGTTTCCAAAAAACCGCAATATTTTTTGAAAAAAGGCTTGCATTTTGCCCGGTAATCTGCTACAATAGTCAAGCTGATTATTTTGATTCCTTACTTCACTGCAGGAGGTGCAAGTACCATGGCTAAATGTGAATGCTGCGGCAAGGGTGTTGCCTTTGGTATCAAGGTTTCTCACTCTCATCGTCGTTCCAACCGTACCTGGAAGCCGAATGTCCGTCGTGTCAAGGCGGTCGTTGAGGGTTCTCCCAAGTACGTCTACGCATGCTCCCGTTGCCTGCGCGCTGGCAAAGTTACCCGCGCTGTCTAATTTGGTGTATGTGGCCGGTCACTTTGTCGAGTGGCCGGCTTTTTTTGTTGCTGTAAGGAGGCAAAACACATGGCTCTGCCCAACGATCCCATCATGCTGCTGAGCGTGGTGAACCTGAAGCTGCGTGATTTTTACAAAAACCTCGATGCTCTGTGCGAAGATCTGGATGCTGACAAGGCAGATCTGTGCGCAAAGCTCAAAGCCGTGGGCTACGAGTACGATGCCCAGCGCAACCAGTTCGTGTGATATTTCCAGAGAAAGCTTTCTTTTGATCGCCAACGACCGGCACCGACGTGCAGCGACTGCGCCCGGGCCGGTGAATATAGAAACAAGGAGTGCTTGATTTATGATCCAGGGTACCTATTACAAAGAGTGGAGCAGCGTGCTGAACCGCGAGATGGAGTTCAAGGTGTATGGCAGCGCCGGTGTGCCGGTGCTGGCCCTGCCTGCCCGCGGCGGCCGCTTTTATGATTGGGAGAACAACGGCATGCCCGATGCCATTGCCCCGCTGCTGAACGAGGGCAAGGTGCAGCTGTTCTGTGCCGACAGCATTGACGGCGAGGCCGTACTGAACGGCGACATCCCGGTGCGCCGCCGCGCCGAGATGGAGGAAAAGTACTTCGTCTACCTTACCGCCGAGCTGGCTCCCCGGGTGCTGGCCCTGAACGGTGCCGCAAAGGATGCCAAGCTGTGGTGTGTGGGCATCGACCTTGGCGCTGTGCACGCCGTCAACTGCCGCCTGCGCCGTCCCAAGCTTTTTGCCGGTGCCATCGGCCTTTCCGGCATCTACGATCTGGCCCGCTTCTGGGGCAGTGAAGCCGACGATCTGGTGCTGCGCTGCTCTCCCCTGCAGTATCTGGCTGAGAACGGCATCGCCGACAAGCTGGCTCTGGCCAAGGCCAAGGAGAACAGCCTGATGCTCTGCGCCGGTCAGGGTGCCTACGAGGACGATGCCAAAGCCGACACGCAGGCGCTGGCCGATGTGCTGGCCGCACAGGGCCTGCCCGCCCACCTCGAGGTCTGGGGCGGCGATGTCTCCCACGAGTGGTACTGGTGGGGCAAGATGCTGAGCCTGTTTGTGCCGCGGATTCTGGAGAAGTAAAAGTTATTTGATAGAGGGAAAGCATTTGCAGTGCCTTCCCTCTTTTTGTTTGTATTTTTCAATTCCCTACTTGATTTATCGGGTTTGCTGTGCTATACTCATGCTGTAAGACGCATACCCCCTATGGGTAAAGGAGATATTTTATGGACAACGAGAAAAAGCCCTGCTGCTGTTGCGGCACCACCCCTGCCCATCCAGCCCCCGAAGCAGCTGCCGAAAGCTGCTGTCCCGCTGCAGCTGACACCGAAGGTGCAGTCTGCTGCCGCCACAAAGACCGCACCCCTGAGGAACACAAGGCCCTGCTGAACCGGCTCAGCCGCATCGAGGGGCAGGTGCGCGGCATCCGCGGCATGCTGGAAAAGGATGCCTACTGCGTGGACATCCTTGTGCAGGTGGCGGCGGCGAACTCGGCGCTGAACAGCTTTTCCAAGGAGCTGCTGGCCCAGCACATCTCCACCTGCGTGGCGGACGACCTGCGCGCGGGCAGCGAGGCAAAGCTGGACGAGCTGATGAATCTGCTGCCCAAGCTCATGAAATAAGGAGCCCTTCCCTGTGCATACTCAACGTAGGAGTGATATTTTATGGAACAATACAACGTTACCGGCATGAGCTGCGCAGCCTGCTCCGCCCGGGTGGAGAAGGCCGTGAGCAAGGTGCCCGGCGTTGCCAGCTGTTCGGTGAGCCTGCTGACCAACTCCATGGGCGTGGAGGGCACCGCCAGCTCTGCCGAGATCATCAAGGCCGTGCAGGATGCCGGCTACGGTGCCAGCCCCAAGCGTGCGGGCGCGGCGGCTGCCAGCTCCACCAGCGCCGACCTTGACGCGCTGGCCGACCACGAGACCCCCAAGCTCAAGCGGCGGCTCATTGCGTCGCTGGGCTTTCTGCTGGTGCTGATGTACTTCTCCATGGGGCACATGATGTGGGGCTGGCCCCTGCCCCGCTGGTTCGACGGCAACCACATCGCCATGGGCCTTGTGCAGCTGCTGCTGGCGGGCATCGTCATGGTCATCAACCAGAAGTTCTTCATCAACGGCTTCAAGGGCCTCATCCACGGCGCACCCAACATGGATACGCTGGTGGCCCTCGGCTCCATGGCAAGCTTCGTGTGGAGCACTTACGCCCTCTTCGCCATGACCCGCGCTCAGGTGGACGGCAACGACGCGCTCGTCATGCACTATATGATGGAGTTCTACTTTGAGTCTGCCGCCATGATCCTGACCCTCATCACGGTGGGCAAGATGCTGGAAGCCCGCTCCAAGGGCAAGACCACCGACGCCCTCAAGAGCCTGATGAAGCTGGCCCCCAAGACCGCTACACTGGTGCGGGACGGCGCGGAAGTGACCGTGGCCATCGCCGACGTGCAGAAGGGCGACGTCTTTGTGGTCCGCCCCGGCGAGAATATCCCGGTGGACGGCGTGGTGCTGGAAGGAACCAGTGCAGTCAACGAGAGCGCCCTGACCGGCGAGAGCATCCCGGTGGACAAGGCCGTCGGCGACAAAGTCAGCGCCGCCACCACCAACCAGTCGGGCTTCCTCCGCTGCGAGGCCACCCGCGTGGGCGAGGATACCACGCTGGCTCAGATCATCAAGATGGTCAGCGATGCCGCCGCCACCAAGGCTCCCATCGCCAAGATCGCCGACACCGTGTCGGGCTTCTTCGTCCCGGCGGTCATCTCCATTGCCGTCCTCACCACCATCGTCTGGCTGCTGCTGGGCCATGAGCTGGGCTATGCGCTGGCCCGCGGCATCTCCGTTCTGGTCATCAGCTGCCCCTGCGCACTGGGCCTGGCAACACCTGTGGCTATTATGGTGGGCAATGGTCTCGGTGCCAAGAACGGCATCCTCTTCAAGACTGCCGCCTCGCTGGAAGCCGCGGGCCGCACCCAGATCGTGGCGCTGGACAAGACCGGCACCATCACCGAGGGCGCACCCCGTGTCACCGATCTGCTGCCTGCCGAGGGCGTCACCGAGACGGAGCTTCTGACGCTGGCCGCAGCGCTGGAAAGCCGCAGCGAGCACCCTCTGGCAAAGGCAGTTCTGGCCGACGCCGAGGCAAAGGCCATCACTCCCCCGGAAGTCACTGACTTCGCGGCCCTGCCGGGCAACGGTCTGGCGGCCAAGCTGGACGGCATGGACATCTATGCCGGCAATGCCGCCTTCATCCAGACCAAGCTCACCCTGCCCGCCGCACTGGCACAGCAGGCTGAAAAGCTGGCCGCCGAGGGCAAGACTCCCCTCTTCTTCGGCGGCGCAGGCCGTCTGCTGGGCGTTATCGCCGTGGCCGACACCATCAAGGAGGACAGCCCCGAAGCCATCCGTCAGCTGCAGAACATGGGCATCCGGGTCGTGATGCTCACCGGCGACAACCAGCGCACCGCCGACGCCATCGGCAGGCAGGCGGGCGTGGACGAGGTCATCGCGGGCGTCCTGCCCGACGGCAAGGAGGCCGTCATCCGCCAGCTGCAGGCCAGCGGCAAGGTGACCATGGTGGGCGACGGCATCAATGACGCCCCCGCCCTCACCCGTGCCGACACCGGCATTGCCATCGGCGCAGGCACCGACGTGGCCATCGACGCCGCCGACGTCGTGCTGATGAACTCGAAGCTCTCGGACGTGCCTGCGGCCATCCGCCTCAGCCGCGCCACCCTGCGGAACATCCACGAGAACCTGTTCTGGGCATTCATCTACAATATCATCGGCATCCCGCTGGCGGCTGGTCTGTTCATCCCCTTCGGCCTGACCCTGAATCCTATGTTCGGTGCTGCTGCCATGAGCCTGTCCAGCTTCTGCGTCGTGAGCAACGCCCTGCGGCTGAACCTGTTCGATCTGCACAGCACCAGGCACGACCACAAAACCGCTTCTCCCGCTGCTGCCCCGGTGCAGTCTGCGGCTGAAAATAACAAAAAATCGGACGCCGAAGCGCCCGAAGTCAAAACGGAGGATCATACCATGAAGAAGACCCTGAAAGTGGAAGGCATGATGTGCGGCCACTGCGAAGCCCGCGTGAAGAAGGCTCTGGAAGCCCTGCCCGAGGTGGACGAGGCTGTCGTGAGCCACGAGGCCGGCACCGCCATCGTCACCCTGAACGCCGAGGTCGCCGACGACGTGCTGAAGAAGGCCGTTGAGGATCAGGACTACCCTGTGACCGGCATCCAGTAAACCGCCGCTGAATACTCCCCATCAAATGGAAAGGCCGCTGCATGTGAACGCAGCGGCCTTTTTATCGTGTTTACAGGCTTTTAAAATTGATTCAGAATATCATGGTGTCCAATATCCAACAGCAGAATGATCGTATTACCGTCGTACTGCCAGATGACCCGCACATCCATGTTTACGCTGAACTCGAACAAGTCTACCGTGCCTTGAATACGCTTTGTGCGCAGCGACGGATACAGCGGGTCCATTTCCAGAATTTCCAGCTTCTTTTTCAGCTGCGCCCGCTCCGCTGCGTTCAAACGCTTCAGGTTCTTTATGAATCGTTTGGTGTAGGTGATCTTGTAATTCATTCGTCCGCACCGTCCAGCGCTTCAAACAGTGCGTCCACAGTGTCGAACACCGGCTGCTCCCCTGCCGCAATTTTGGCCTTTGCTTCGTTGATCTCGCTGCGCAGCTCGTCCAGATACTTTTTGGGGTAAACGGCTACCGGCATCAGCTCGATCACGCCATCCTTCTCCACGATCTCCAGCTTGTCGCCCTCACGCAGGCCCATCTTCATTACAATATCCTTTGGAATGGTGATCTGGGATTTTGTCCTCAATTCCGTCAGCATCCTTCATCCTCCTTTGTGCGATTTTCTTACTTTCTCACTTTTATTATACTCTGCTTTTTTCAAAAAGCAACCATGCACCATAAAATTTTACAAAGCGTCGTTTCTGTGTCTTCTTATTGTATTTCGTCAGAAAGTATGTTAAACTAAAAATGCCGCCCGAAAAGGCGGTGATTAGGTGCTATCTGCAAGCGCAGGTGGTCATGC